>Ga0208158_1000020_pt1 | contig 151468 bp, 150 predicted proteins | sample 8_EtaG_FD_184081 | JGI IMG/M metagenome (GOLD analysis project Ga0208158, IMG submission 184081) | Marine viral communities from the Subarctic Pacific Ocean - 8_ETSP_OMZ_AT15162 metaG (SPAdes) (version 2) | ecosystem: Environmental > Aquatic > Marine > Oceanic | place: Pacific Ocean...
TTTCAGCCGACGGGTTTCCTGCTTGATGCGGTAAAGCCGCTCCAGTGCACTCTCGCCATCCACAGGTAAGGGCACAAACACCGTGCCGAAGTAGTTACCGAGCGAGCCCGCTTTCGGCTTCAGGTCTTCTGGAAGGCGATCGCGAATATCAACAGGAACCGCTGCATGCATTATCGCGTTCTCCAGACTTGCCCCAGAAACACCGAGGCGAGGCCGAACCGCCGCCGCCACGCAGCTGAGCAAGACATCGTTGATGGTTACGTTAGTCGCCTTGGCAATTGAGCGAAACCGATCCAGCGGAACGGGTGCAGACCACCGACAGTGGCGCTCGCCAAGGAGCGGGCGCTTGAGGTCCGATGGCGTATCCTCTGGCTCTGCCAAAAAATCACTGAATTCATTAACCAGCTTCAAACCGTTGCTCGCCAGTTGCTCAAACAGCGCACCGGCCTGCTCCAAATGGCCTTCAGGCTCGGCGCTCTGTTCTGTGGCGGCCGCTGCCGTAGCGGTTCCCCCGCCAAGTATTTGCTCAAACCGATCTTTGGCTGCCGATACCCAGGGCGACCAATCACCGGTGTGTCGCGCGCCGTATACCGCCGGGTACTGCTGTGGCGAGGCCGAACACAGGCGGTCAAAAATGCCCGTGAGAGATATGCCGTCGGCATAACAGTGGTGTACACGGAGCAACAATACCGAGCCGCCTTCAGCGTTCGGTGCCAGCCAAAACTTCCAAAGAGGGCGATATAAAGGCAGGGACTGGTTCAGGCGGGCAGAAACCCATTCTTGTAGAGAAGATTCTGTAAAACGGTCAAGCACTACATCCAGATGATGCTTAAGATCAAAAACCGGATCTGGCTCCCACCGCCAAACGGCCGCCCGCTTGACCGGCATATACTGAAAACGCTCCCAAGCCATCCAGTACACACTCAAAAATTCCCGTAACCGAGGCGTTGTGAGACCATCTACCCGCATCATGACGGTAATGGTCATGGGGTTTCGATGGCTCTCCAGAGCCAGCCAGGCTGAATCCGCAGGAAGCATAAGATGCGTTTGCTCGTGACTCAAACCCGAACGTCCCCGGAAGTGGTGGAGTTAAAAACACAGCGTCGGCCATTGTGCCAGACATACCCCACCAGCTCCACAGAGGCACCGGCCGCACAAGGTTACAAAAAATTACACATGGTTAAACCTTCACTCTATACTGGTTATAAGCCTTGCTGTAATAGTTATGTCACGATCCATGCGGTTATCGATTGGCCACAGCAAGGCAAAAGCGGCGTTACCAGTGCCAATAAAGATCGGGCCGAATGGGAGTACAACAGAGGTACCAGCGCAACCAAGGTCGAACGACCAACGTCCGAAAACAGGCTGTAGCCGCGCTGGGAGGAGATGCATTATGAAAGCAAGCCATATTCGCAAGCTGATCAAGCCAATCGATATCGCCTACTCGGAGATGTTCTCGGGGCGGGTTTATCGTGTGGGCGAAGGCGCCGTTTCTGTTCGCAACCACAGTGGCGAAGCAGAACAAACCGTTATTGGCGTACATGGCTTTCTGGAAAACCACTGCTACTTCACCCAGACCTACGACGCACCGACTACCGAGCTGATTCTGCTTACTTGCAGCAACTACCATATACCGGTTAACGGCGTAACACCGGAAACCTCCGATTGGGAAGTGCCAATAAAGCACCTGGAAGGCACCATTGAATATGATGCCAGCATTCTGAACCAGGCTCTGGCGAATTTGCCCAGCACACGCAACATTCGGGTTCATGGTCACTCACGGGGCGGAGCTGTCATTCTCGAAGCTACTAAACAGCGGCCAGAACTCTACGAAGGCGTAGAAGTGGTACTTGAAGCTTCGGCTCTGCCGCAGGGAAAAGTTCACCCATTGGTAACAGCCCTTTTAGAGCCGGTGAGCCACGGCATGTGGCCCTGGGTGATCCGCCTGGTTAACAGTGCGCCCTCCTCCGCATACGGCCAAACGTTTTTCGGCAAGATGAACCCGCGCAAAAAACAGCTGTTAAGCAAGCTATTTTGCGCCACCCGCGACCACCTGACCATTGTTCGCAACATAGAGAACCTGCTCGAATGGATGGCGCGTACCGATACCTCTGTTTATCAAAATGTGCGCCACGGCACCTTTCTGATTCCTGAGTTGGATCGCATTCTGGACCGACAGGCTATGCTCGCCAGCGCGCAACAAAGCCCAACAACTGTACGCATTATTGAAACCCAGGCTCGTAGCCACTTCGTGACCCTCGACAGCAAAGAATGGCTGCCTGGCTTTGAATCCCTGCCTGCTGTCGCTCACGGCTAAAGCCGAACAACCCAGCCATTAAAACGACGCCCGGCAACTGGCCGGGTTTACTGCATGCGAGCCGCCCCTCCGGTAAACTAACCACTTATACGCAGAACACCGGAGTTGGCACCATGTATCGGGAGCGCCTTGTTAGCACAATCGTGCGCTCAGAAAGCGCCCGCCGCCTGCAACAGCTTTTGTTGGATTATCACGATTTTCGGCATCGCAAAGCAGACCACCGGCTACTCGAAAACACACTCGTGATTGCCGATTGGCAGGCCGACCGCCTAAAGTCGACCCATCAGGATTTGTATCAGCACCCGGGTTACCACTGCGGCCTGGAATTTCTGCTCACCGATCTTTACGCGCCCGCCAGCATGACCCGGCGCGACGACAACATAGACCGCGTATTCCCGAAAATGGTCAAGTGGCTGCCAGACCAACAGCTGGAGGTACTCGCGGGGCTGGTAGAGCTGAACCTGCTTACCCAACAGCTAGATCTTGAGCTGGCCGAGCTGCTGGATGAGCGTGGCATACCCGCCAGATTAATAACCGCTGAACACTACTGCGAGATATACCGCGCCAGCCAGATGATAGAGCAGCGCAAAAAGCAGGTAATGCTGGTAGCGGAGGTGGGGCAACAACTTGACCGATATGTGCGCAATCGCACATTGGGCTGGCTGCTCGCAATGAGCCGCACACCAGCGGAGATGGCCGATCTCGCCGACCTGCACAACTTCCTTCACCGGGGTTATTCCGCGTTTCGGAAAATGGACAAGGTAGACTTACTGATTGATCGGTTAGTTGTTCGAGAACAGCAGGTTATGGACAACATACTAAGCGGCCACCCAGAGCCATTTATGCTCCCGGGCGACCTTTGAGAAACACCTGAAGGGTCAGGCTTTCAGAATTTGATCAAGCTGGCGATGAATCTCCTGCTCTATCTTTGATTTGAAGGGCCGCAGCAGCATACCCAGCTCCAAATGCACGCGCAGGTCGTCATCGGTAATGTTCAGATGGCCCTTAACGCCAGAGCGCTTAAACGTAAGGTGATCGCCCTCCCACTGGTAATTGAGATCGAACTGACAGGACAAGTCCCGGGCCAGCGCCTCTGCGGCTTCGCGGGCATGGTCCTTATCAAGAGTATGGGCGCGATGTACATCAATTGCAGACATGTATCAGTTTTCTCTTCAAAAGTTATGAGTTTTACAGTGTAAGGCGGTATTAAACGTCTCGCCACCCTTGTAGCAACCCCCTCAACCGTTAGAATACCAAGTTCAGATTCTGACAGGACATGCCCCATGAGCGAGCAACAAACGCCGGCCAACCCCGACAATGGCCAGGACGACGTCACCCATTTCGGTTTCCGCGATGTGGCCAAAAGCCAAAAAGCCAGCCAGGTAGCCGAAGTTTTTCACAGCGTAGCGGGCAAATACGACCTCATGAACGACCTGATGTCCATGGGCATCCATCGTTTGTGGAAGCGCTTTACCATTGAGCTTTCCGGCGTGCGCCCGGGGCACAAAGTGCTAGACATTGCCGGCGGCACCGGCGACCTGACCATGAAGTTCTCGGATTTGGTGGGGCGCGATGGCCAAGTGGTTCTCGCAGACATCAACGCATCCATGCTTCAGGTAGGCCGCAGCCGGCTGACCGATCGCGGCTATGCCGGCAACATTGAATACGTGCAAGCCGATGCCGAGCACCTGCCGTTCCCGGACAACCACTTCAACGCCGTATCCATAGCCTTTGGCTTGCGAAACGTAACCGACAAAGACCAGGCGCTGCGGGATATGGCCCGCGTACTGAAGCCCGGCGGCAAACTGATGGTGCTGGAGTTTTCCAAGCCCACCAACCCGCTGCTCAGCAAAGCGTATGACACCTACTCGTTTACCGCCTTGCCGTTTATGGGCCAACTTATTGCCGGCGACAGCGAAAGCTACAAATACCTGGCGGAATCCATTCGCATGCACCCAGACCAGGATACCCTCAAAGGCATGATGGAAGACGCAGGCCTGGTGAACTGCAAGTACTACAACATGACCGGTGGCGTGGTTGCCCTGCACGTAGGAATAAAGCCCTAATGTTTCCCGGCCCGACCCTGCTTGCGGCAGTAACAGCCATTATCGAGCGGGCTCTGAACCACGCGCTTGAACTGGACCCTGCTGGCCAACAGGCGCTGCTGGCTGCGCTTGAAGGGCCGGTACAGTTCCGCATTACCGACCCAGTGCCCCTTACCTGCTCCCTGCACAGAGCCGGCAACCAGGTGCAGGTACGCAGCCAGCCCGCAGATGATCCGGCATTGGAGATCATCGGCAAGCCCCTGGCCTTCGCTGCACTGGCCACAGGCGACAGCAGCGTGTTCACAGATAACCGCCTGACGGTAGTTGGCGATACCGCCCTGGCACACCAGTTTCAACGAGCTCTGAACCAACTTAACCCAGACTGGGAAGCCGCCATGGCCAGGCACATAGGCGATGTACCTGCCCACTTTATCGGCAAGCGCATTCGCAACGCCGTAAGCTGGAGCAAGCAAGCGTTCAGCACCCTGAACGCCAACATTGAAGAGTATGTGCACGAAGAAAGCCGAGCCCTGCCCGGCCGCCGCGAACTGGAAGCCACATTTGAGGATATCGACGCCCTCAGCTTGCGCACAGAGCGCCTGGAAGCCCGGGTAAACCAGATTGAAAACCGTGGCACCAACAACAAACCGGAGACTCCGTGACCCGCCTGCAACGCCTGTTTCGCATTTCCTGGGTATTCTGCCGCTACCGGCTGGACATATTTTTGCCCATGGCGGAGCTTCCCGCACCGCTGAAAGTGTTTTTCTTGCTGGCGCCCTGGCACCTGTTCCCCCAACCAAAACTCGACCGTGGCGACCGCCTGCGCCTGGCACTGGAAGAACTGGGACCGGTGTTTGTGAAATTCGGCCAAATCCTCTCTACCCGCCGGGATCTGCTGCCAGACGACATGGCAGAATCGCTCAAAACCCTGCAAGACCGGGTGCCACCCTTCCCCAGCGACGTTGCCCGCAAAATTATTGAAACCTCCCTTGGCGCGCCGGTATCCGAACTGTTTAAAGAATTCGGGCCAGACCCTATGGCCTCAGCCTCTGTGGCACAGGTTCATACCGCGACGCTGCTAAATGGCCAGGATGTGGTGGTAAAGGTGCTGCGCCCCGGCATCGAGAAGATTATTCGCCAAGATCTCGCCCTGATGTACTTAATGGCCAATCTGCTTGAGAAGTATTGGACAGAGGGCAAACGGCTACACCCGGTAGAAGTGGTTGCCGATTACGACTCCACCATTCACGACGAGCTGGACTTGCAGCGGGAAGCCGCCAATGCAAGCCAGCTACGCCGTAATTTTGAGAACTCCTCGCTGATCTATATTCCCTTTATCAACTGGGATTACACCCGCAAAACCGTGATGGTGATGGAGCGCATATACGGCATCCCCATTGCCGATGTTCCCGCACTGGAGGCGGCTGGCGTGAACCTGAAGGTTCTTGCAGAAAAGGGTGTTGAAATCTTCTTTACCCAGGTATTCCGGGACAGTTTCTTCCACGCCGACATGCACCCGGGCAACATCTTTGTAGACGTTTCCAACCCGGCAGACCCGAAATACATCGCCATCGATTTCGGCATTGTTGGCACCCTGGCGCCAGATGACCAAAGCTACCTTGCCCGCAACCTGCTGGCCTTCTTCCGTCGGGATTACCGGCAAGTGGCCCAGCTGCACATTCAATCCGGCTGGGTACCACCAGATACCCGGGTGAATGAGTTTGAAGCGGCCATTCGCACCGTATGTGAGCCGATTTTTGAAAAGCCCCTGAAAGACATATCCTTCGGCCACTTCCTGCTACGCCTGTTCCAGACCGCACGCCGGTTTAATATGGAAGTGCAGCCGCAACTGGTGTTGCTGCAAAAAACCCTGCTGAACGTAGAAGGCCTGGGCCGCCAGCTTTACCCAGAGTTAGACCTGTGGAGCACCGCGCAGCCTTTCCTGGAAAAATGGATGCGCAAGCGAATTGGCCCCTCTGGCTTGATCAAATCCCTACAAACCCACCTGCCCGCATGGCTGGAACAGTCCCCGGAAATGCCGCAACTGGTTCACGACGCCCTGCTACAAATACGCAGCGCCGGCCCCACCGAGAAACAGAACCAGGACACACTGGCACTTCTCCAGGAACAACAGCGCAGAACCGACCGACGCTGGCGCCGTGGGATTACCGCTGTGGCACTTATTGCAGCAGCCATTATAGGCACCCAACCAGAAGCCCATGAATGGGCAGAGAACGCTCCACTGTGGACTTGGGCACTGCTTGCGGGTGCGGGAGCACTGGTTATGCGTGGCAGCCGCTGAAATACAGATTGTGTTATTGAAAGCATGGATCGCAGAGGCCAAACGGTTGCATGGCAGTGGCACAGGGGGTGGGCTGGTAATCCCCCCATCTGCGCTAAGGCGTTGGCACCGGTGATAGCGGCGTTAGGCCACTGACCCGGAAATTCTCTTACGCCAGCACCAAAGCTTGCCAGCGCGCAGGGTTGATGGGCAAAGAATATGCGCATAATATTGGTGTGTCATTTCTTCCGAGGACTGAACCATGCAAGCTTCTGAAGCCACCAAATCCATACGAAAGCCAACAAACCTATCGCTGGACAGCGCCCTTCTCAAAGAGGCAAAAGTTTTGGGAATTAATGTCTCGCGGTCAGCAGAAGCTGGGATCGCAGAAGCTGTGAAACTTCATAAGCAGGAGAGCTGGCTGAAAGATAATGCCAAAGCCCTCGCAAGCTCGAACGCATACATCGAGGCTAACGGTTTGCCTCTCGCAAAGCATCGCCAATTCTGATGGCTCGTTTCGATGTCTTTGAAAATAAGGATGGGGCTGGTTTTCTGCTGGACGTTCAGTCAGACCTTCTCAGTGGTTTGAACACCCGAGTTGTCGTGCCATTGTTGCCCAAAACCTCGGCACCGTCCCCTGCACAGAGGCTGAATCCTGTATTTAGCATTGAGGGTCAGGAGGTAGTCATGGCTACTCAGTACATGGCTGCTGTGTCCGAAGGTGAATTGCGTTCTGGCGTTGGTAGCCTTGCTGAACAACAGGATGAAATTTCCGTAGCATTGGACATGCTATTTTTAGGTTTTTGATACAAAGCCCTCTTTAAATTGGACATGCGGTACTGAGACTATGAGATGTATCCCGATTCGGAGTCTAGTTAACAAGCCGAGTGAACCGGGCGCTAAAACTTTGTAAAAGGAGGCATCATGCCAAGGATGACATTACCTAGCCTGTTCGTTCTATCCACGCTCCCTGGTTTCGTACTTGCCGGGCCGCCAACCGCAGATGATTATTTGGCGAGCAAACCCTTGCTTCTTGAAGTCCGGTACTGCGAGTGTCAGGCCACCAAACCAGACAGTCCTCTATCAGATCTGTTGCCAGATTTTCTCCAAAATTCAAGCATGTTGCAGGCTTCCATTTTCGGCAAAGATAAGGGTTTCCTGTCGTCCCAGGAGCTTTCCATGGGCTATGAGTTAAGGCCTGTCGAAGGCTCGCCCGGAACATTTAATTTCAACTACGCTGCAGAGTATTTAACAAGTAGCGGTGACAATTCCGGCTACGGGAACCTGATGATGAAGGAGGGCCAATGGGTTACTCTTTTCGGCTCACACCACGAAAATGAGGCTGGCTCGCAACATACCGGTGTCGCGGTAAGGTTGGTCGAGATGGATGGTTCCTGATGGCAAGTTTTAATAATGCGCATCACCCAGGTGGCGTTGTCTTCGCTTCGTGTTAGATTTTCGACGAGATATCGAGGCTGGAGTATTGAAATACTAATTTCTGTTATGCGCAGGGAGTAAATGCATGGCCTTCGAGCTACCTGCACCGGAATTGCAAAACTCTGAGTCATTGGTTGGCTGTATTGAGGCTCGGCGCAGCACAAGAGAGTATACGAAGGCACCGCTATCTATAGGTTTTTTATCCCAATTGCTTTGGTCGGCCCAAGGAGTAACAGGTGCAGACCAGCAAAGAGCAACTCCATCGGCGGGTGGGTTATACCCGCTGCATTTACAAATTGTGGTTCAGCGGGTATCGGAACTTGAACCCGGTACCTATGAGTATAAGGCTGATAGCCATTCGCTGCAGCTAGTCGGTGGCCGTATTCCGGAATCGACAATGCACGAGCTAGGGATTGGCGATCAACCTTGGTTGAAAGAGGCGGCTATCGTCATCGGGGTTTCCGCGAAACTCGGGGATGTGGTTCAACACTTTGAATATCAGCCACCTCAAGGAGCGCGCGGTGCTCGCTATGTATATATGGAAACCGGAGCTTTAGCACAAAATGTCCATCTCCAGAGTACAGCTCTCGGAGTTGGTTGTGTTCTGGTGGCAGGGTTTGATGATTCAAGGGTGAAGAAAGCACTGAGGTTACCCTCAGACCTGGAACCAACTGCACTGCTGTGTATCGGGCACCGACTGAGCTTAACGGTGTGCCCGCCGATGCCTGAGGTAGTAGGTCCAACCACCTAATCGGGTAGCCGAGGGTTTCTATTCCTCAGCCCCCACAACACCCTGCAGCTCGGGGCTGGTGCTGAATATTGGCGTCCGTGTCCGTCAGCCATTCGAGCGTCTCCTGCCAAAGTGGCTTCTCGAGCCGGAGCTTGAAGAAACCTGCGTGTCTTACTGCGCCCTGCTCAAGAGTAGAGACATCCACGTGTCGGCGGGTGACTCGCGCATTCGGGAAATTAATCAATAGATGTGCGATGTTGGCATCGGGTGCCATGTCATCGTCACTGAAGCTCAGAGAAAGCAAGGGCTGCTCAAGCGCTTGATAGCCGCTCAGGTCGAGTCCAAAGCGAGGATCAAACATGTAGTCGCGACACCGCATCCACCGCGCCCACTGTCTGACAACGGAGACGGGAACATCCATGCCACCCAGTCCCAGTCGCCGCGAAGGAAATTGATCTCGGAACGCCGAATAGAAAGGTATCAGAACGCGAGAGACTGCCAGCATTTGAGCGTTCAGCGGAAAAGGCCAGCGGCGCCAATGCGGCGCGGACACAGCGACATGGACAATTCGGTCGAGGTCACGCGAAGATTTCGCCAGGCCAACCAATTGGCCGCCTATGCTGTGTCCTACCAAATGAATGGGGTGGTTCTCTGAGAGGTTTCGACAACGCTGTTTTGCGAAACGAATAACGGCCTCAATATCTTGTATGCCCCAGTCTTCGAGAGAGATGTCGTACGGTTCCGTTTTTGAGAGGGAATCGCCCGACCCTCGATAGTCAAATGTAAGGCAGTCGAAACCCTGGGATGACAGAAAACCTGCGAAGTCTGCGTAGAAAGACTGGGTAGCTGCCAAGGCAGGAGCGACAATGATCATTCCTCGTGGAGAATTCGCTTGATAGAGGGTCGCCGCGATTGGATAACCATCGTCGCAAAGTAGGTTTTTCGGAACTGGTTTATCAGCGATTTTCTTGTCCATGAGTGCCTCCACTCTTCCGAATTTAAAAGATACGCTCGATCGTTACGGGCTAAACCGAAAAGAAGCCTTGGCTTTTCGAACGCCATTTCACTTCTTGGATAATGATGGTATCTAACATACTCACGGTATGTGAAAGTATGTTATACCTGTAATTTATAGAGGGTCAACCATGGAGAATCAGAGTCGACGTCAGGCCTATGCAGAAGAAACTCGTGAAGCGATTCTAGAAACAGGTCATCGGCTTTTTAGCCGACAGCGGTACAGCGGTACTTCCCTTGAAGCAATTGCAAAGGATGCGAGAGTAACTAAAGGTGCTGTGTACCACCATTTCAAAGACAAGCGTGCTGTTTTCAGCGCGTGTTTTGAGCGTCAGGCAAGGCAGGTTGCTGAGGTAATGGCCTCTGTCCCACAGCACGACGACGACTGGGCTTTTGCATTTGCCCAGTGTCGAGCCTTTCTGGATTTTGTCCTTACACATGGCAGGCACACGATTCCCTTGCAGGAAGTGATTACCGTACTGGGATGGGATGCCTGGCGTGCGATCGACTCTCATTACACCATGGGAAATATTGAGCGAGTCGTCGTGCGCCTACAAGACAGCGGACGTATGAAGCAATACTCGCAAGAGTTGGTGGTTAATATGATTTATGGTCTGCTCGTCAATGCTGCCATGAACCTGAATAGCCTGCCGGACGTTCATCAGGCCTTCCAAGACTTGAACGAAATGGTGCAGGATATGCTGAACGGCCTCAAGATATAGTATGTAGTTGAGCTATGCGGGTTTTCATGGGGTCAACGGTAAGTTGCTTTTGGTTCAAGGGCAGTGGGGCTAGCTATGAGTGAACTATTTGATTTCGGGCAAAAGGTCTTAGAAAAACAGAATTTCAGTACGTTTCTGGGTGCGGAGTTAACCAAATTTGAACCTGGTGAAGCCGAGCTAACATTGCTCATTAAAGATGAATTAAAGCAACAGCATGGTTTCGTCCATGGGGGCGTTATAAGTTATTTGGCCGACAACAGCCTGGGCTTCGTTGGTGGTTCGGTACTAACAGACGTTGTCACATCTGAATACAAAATAAATTACGTTCGTCCTGCAATCGGCCAAAAGCTCGTCGCTAGAGCATCAGTGCTTGCGGTTGGGAAGCGTCAGGCTGTTTGCCAGTCTAAAGTATTCGCCATTGACGGCGATGAAGAAAAGCTTGTCGCCGTTGCTCAAGGCACCCTTAACAAGGTTGATTAGCCAATTTAACAAGGCATGTAAGTGTGTTCTGGGCTAACCCAGGCCCAGTGGCACTCCCTCCGGTCGCTGCCTTCTTCGCGCCGACTAAAAATTGACCATTCTCAAAGTAGTTCTACACTCATCTCATGGCGTAACAAAACGTAACGACAACAATCAAAGGGCAACCATCATGAGTCATAAATCATCCCTTCGTTCACTCAGTGTGGCGGCGGCCTCGGCCGTTTTGGTGAGTTTGCCGCTGGCCCTGCAGGCTAAAGCGCCTGAGGTAAGCCAGGCTGTGTATTTGGACGGACTGGAAAGCCCTTGGGATCTGGCCTTTATGCCCGACGGCACCATGTTTTTCACTGAAAAGTGCAAAGGCCTCTCGGTTCAGTTGCCCGATGGCACGGTGAATCACCTGCTGGGCATGAGCGGTTCCGAAGGCTATGCCATGACCACCGACGATCTGTTCTGCTCCGGCCAGGCCGGCATGAACGGCGTTACGCTGGACCCGGATTTTGCGGACAACCACACCATCTACGTCTATTCCGCGTATCGCGTAAGCGACAACCCCGCTTCCAATCGGGTGTTACGACTGAAGGTGGGCGCTGACCTGGCCTCCGTGTCTGATCGCACCGACATAGTGAAAGACATTCCCTACAAACAGGCGCCCACCGATCATCCGTTCGGTGACTCCGGCGCCCACAACGGGGGGCGCATTCGCTTCAGCCCGGATGATGGCTTCCTTTACGTTACAACGGGCGACAATCACAACAGCAGCCTGCCGCAATTTGGGGACAACCTGGGTGCCAAGGTCTTGCGCATTGACGGCAATGGCGACGCAGCCCCCGGCAATGCCGACGCCACACCGGAGGGTTTCGACCCGCGCATCTTTACCTACGGTCACCGCAACGTTCAGGGCATCGCATTTCACCCGGAAAGCCACCAGCCGATCGTCACCGAACACGGCCCCTGGCATTCTGATGAAGTAAACGCCCTGGTGCCAGGTGGCAACAGCGGTTGGGACCCGCGCCCGAACATGGCAGGCCGGGGAGATTGCCCGGATGATTACTGCGGTTACCAGCCCAACCAAAACGAGGGAATGGACCCGGAGGAGCGCTCTGCTTACATGCCCATGACCGACCTTGAAACGTATCCGGATGCCATGAAGCCGCTGTGGAATAACAACGGTTACTCCCAGGGCATCAGCAGTGCCGCCTTTCTGGACGGTGAGCAGTGGGGTGACTGGAACGGCCGCTTGGTAGTCAGCTTTATGGGGATCGGTTTTGGTGGGACACCGGTAGGCCAGCGTATTAACGTGATTGATCTGGCGGCCGATGGGCCAACCGTTCAGGACATCACCGAAATGCCGGTACCAGCGGGTTCTGCCCGTTTCCGCGGCCTGGTGATGGGGCCGGATGGCGCGCTCTATGTTACCGTTGACGAAGGCCAAATTCACCGGTTTAGTGTTGAGTGATTACCTGACTGACTGCACTGCCCGAGGGCAGTGCAGTACCCACCAGAAGTTGAAGGACACCTTATGAAGCGAACAATGCTGTTTGCCTTGGCTTGTACTATGGGCCTGGCCCAGGCCCAAGCGGCAGATACGGCAGCAGGCAAGAGCCTATATGCCAGCAACTGCGCCCAGTGCCACGGGCCGACCGCAAAGGGGATGGCCAGCTTTCCTGCTCTGGCTGGAAAAGATGCAGACTACCTCCAGTCCAGGCTGGAAACCTACCGCGCGGGCGAGAAAGTCGGGGCGAACTCCAGCCTGATGATTCCCAATGCGCGGAACCTGAGCGACGACGACATAGCTAACCTTTCGGCTTTCCTCTCCAATAACGCCCAGTAGTTCCTGCTTTGTTACAACCGCCACCCCTGTGTTCCGGTTCACCGGATGCGCGCAGGGCTGGCTTGTCTATTTTTTTAAAGGTTACTACCAAGGGGTCAGTTTTGTTGCCTGAGTTGAAAACGGTTGGGCTTTTCCTTGTTACAGCGTTGGCGGAAATTGTTGGCTGTTATTTGCCGTACCTCTGGCTTCGCGAGGGCAAAACCGTATGGCTTTTGGTGCCGGGCGCGCTGGGCCTTACCGCCCTCCACAAGGTAGAGAGCGTTGTAGCTCAAACGTATCTATCAGAACTACGGCTTGGGTGACGACTGGAAAGCGCGGATAGTTTCGCCATCCGGGGTGCTCAATAGCAATTCGCCGTGATCACCTAAGCGCGCTTGGCTCACATTCATCAGCAGCTTCAAAAACGACTCTTCCTGATTCATCAGCGCCGGTGCACAGGCCATTCGGGTAGACGCCATATTATCGCCAACGGTAAATTTGGATCCGTTGAGTTGGTATTCGCCACTGTAATTATTGCAAGACGAACTACCCCCTACCCGATTGTCTTCCATGAACACAATGCTGACATGCGAGCTGTCGATAAGGCCTTTGCCACCTATATCCTCCACAACCCACTCGCCGCCACGTACCAGATTTTCCGTTGTCACATCGTTATCGGTAGCCTCTGGTGTATTTGCGCAGGCGCTTAGAAAAAGCGCGGAACTGACCGCACCAATGGCAAAAAGTCTATTTAATTTCATTCGATTACCCTATCTTTGGATGGATTTGATGGCATCATAATATCGCGCCAGCCATGCTTATGCTGGATTCTTGCCAATCCGTCATACTTGGACTGTAGCAATTTGAAAGGCTGTGAGCGGAAATTCTGCGAGATAGAAACGCAACTGAATATCGCTCAACAAAAGGGCAATAAGCAGATGGTTGATCTCAAAGAGGCTGAAGCAGGCGGAAAGTAATCGAATAGCCTCTCCCCACGGCTATCTGATCACAGCAAAAGTCGATAACGTCTGCAAATCCCCAAACAGGGATGACGTCGCGTGAGAAAATTGTCTTTCCGTGTCTGGAATTGCGACACTTTAAGATCCTTTTTGGTTTAATTCACATCTCTAGTCAAGTCGATTTTTCATCATAGTCCATTACCGAAAAACGTCTCGCCGTGTACACCTCACCAAGCCTACCGGACGGGCGACTGATAGATCGCAATAGCTTGCGCTTGCTGGTCGCTATGCACATGGATGTCATCTATTGGGACATCCTCTACAATCTTGATACCCCAAGCGACACAGTGATTATTCTCCAGGAGGGTCTGAGTGTTAGAAGCTCATGATTTTTGGCTATTTTTAAGTGCAAGCTTTTTGCTCTGGATTACCCCGGGGCCCGACACCATGTATATTTTAGCCAGAACCATATCCCAGGGGCGCTTTGCGGGGCTGCTATCTGTACTCGGTGTAAGTGCCGGGATTCTCGCGCACACCCTCTTTGCAGCAATCGGGCTTTCCGCGATACTGGCAACTTCTGCGCTAGCATTTACAGCGGTTAAATTTATCGGCGCTGGGTATTTGATCTACCTGGGCATTCAAGCCTTGCGCAATCATCGCAAGCTGGCTGCCGCTTCTGGGGTAGTAGTTCAACGCCGTTCACAACTTTTTTATCAGGGGTTCCTTACTAATTTACTAAACCCTAAAATTGCTATTTTCTTTCTCGCATTCCTGCCGCAGTTTGTGGCTCCTGATAGCAATAATAGCTCCAGTATATTTCTGTTTTTAGGCGGTGTATTTGTGTTAGGCGGTACGCTGTGGTGCTTTTTATTAGTCGCGTTTGCTTCTCGCTTCACCGGCGCTGCCAGATCAAATGCACGTTTATCCGGGGCCGTGGGTAAAATCACAGGGCTTGTGTACATCGGGCTTGGTTTGAACCTCCTTCGCGCGAAGCTGTAGCTTTGAACGTAATCCAAGGACCCACCGTGTGCATGAAAAGTTGAAGGCAGAAGCTAAATGATCCCCATTGAACCCCTCATGGCATTCGTTATTGCGTCGGTTTTACTAGGCCTTGCGCCTGGGCCGGATAATATTTTTGTCCTTACCCAGTCGGCGCTCTATGGTAAAAAATCCGGCATTCTGGTTACGCTTGGGCTGTGTACCGGGCTGGTGGGGCACACTGCCGCCGTGGCTTTTGGTGTGGCTGCCATTTTTCAAACCTCGGTCGCTGCGTTTACCGTATTGAAAGTTGTTGGCGCCATATACCTGCTATTTTTGGCTTGGCAGGCATTTCGTGCGTCGGCAGGCGCCTTGGAAGCACCTGAATCTAACCTGCGTTCAAGCGGCGCTTTGTATCGCCGTGGCATCATCATGAACATCACCAACCCGAAGGTGTCGATATTCTTCCTGGCCTTTTTGCCGCAGTTCGCTTCACCCGAAAACGGCCAGCTGGCGCCACAGATCTTTCTCCTCGGTGGCATTTTTATGAGTGTCTCATTAGTGATTTTCAGCGCAGTGGCGGCATTGGCAGGGGAGCTAGGCGGTTGGCTGAACAATTCGCCGCGAGCCCAAGTGTATTTGAACCAACTGGCGGGTGCCGTTTTTACGGGTTTGGCGCTCAAATTGATTACAACCAGCGCTAACGCAGAGTAAGCTCCAAACAAAATCAACGACCGGCGGTGTTCAAGCTCAGGATTCATAAAAATGAAAGACGTATCTGGTAATCTAGACAACCTTGACTGGCTTGAAGCCATTCGCTGGACCGCCGACGGCCTGGTGCCGGCTATAGCTCAGGATTCCGCCACAGGCGACATTCTGATGATGGCATGGATGAACCGGGAATCGCTTCGTCTTACCGCTGAAGAAGGCCAGGCAGTGTATTGGTCACGCTCGCGAGGCAAGCTCTGGCGCAAAGGTGAATCATCTGGGCATCAGCAGGTCATTAAAGATATCCGCCTCGATTGCGATGAGGATGTGATATTGCTGAAAGTGGAGCAAAAAGGTGGCATTGCCTGCCACACTGGTCGGCGCAGCTGTTTTTATCGCTCTCTGAAAGACGGCCAGTGGGCTAGCGTTGAGCCTGTTATTAAAGATCCGGAGGCCATTTATGGTAGTAACTGAGGAGTGTGTGCAGTGAGTGACGTTCTGGAAAACCTCACTCGGGTTCTCGAAGCCCGTAAAACAGCGGATCCGGAGAAATCCTACGTCGCCAGTCTTCACGCCAAAGGTCTGAACAAGATTCTGGAAAAAGTTGGAGAAGAGTGTACAGAGACACTTCTGGCTGCCAAGGATGCCGAGCACTCGGGAGACACCCGAGCGGTGATCAGTGAAACCGCAGATCTCTGGTTTCACAGTTTGGTTATGCTCTCTAGCCTGGGGCTTAGCCAGAAGGATATTCTGGATGAGCTGTCTAACCGGTTTGACCTTTCGGGGCTGGACGAAAAGGCTTCCCGAATCGAGTAATCTGGCAATACCCCTTACGGGGGTTTCCGCCAACCTACTCCCTTGGCGTACAATACCGCTTTACAGAAACATCAAAAACGAGGACCCCGTAATGGGCATCAGTATTTGGCAACTTCTTATTGTACTGGGCATTGTGATCCTGCTGTTCGGGACCAAAAAACTGCGCAACATTGGCGGTGATCTTGGTGGTGCCATCCGTGGTTTCAAGAAATCCATGAGTGACGACGACAAACCGGAAGACCCGGACTCTTTGGAAGGCAACGCTAATGAGCAGTCTGAACAGGCGCCTGAAGAGAAATCCAAGGACAAAACCAAAGGCTGAGACCAAGCAGAATGTTTGATATCGGCTTTCTTGAGCTGCTAATTTGCGGCGTTATTGCTCTACTGGTGCTCGGCCCCGAGCGCCTGCCTACGGCTGCCCGGGCGGCCGGGCGCTGGGTTGGCGGTGCGCGACGCATGGTCAGCCAGTTTACCTCGGAACTGGACCGCCAACTGAAAGCCGATGAGCTGAGAAAAGAGCTGCGCGAAGCCGGCGATGTGGGCTTGGACGACGTGAAGAAAACCGTGCGTGGCGCCCTGGACGAAGCCAAACAATACGAACACATGATTATGTCGGACAAGCCAACCAGAAAACCGGCGACCGACAAACAGGCTGTGGCTAAACAGAGCGATACAGCCGAAGACTCTGGCGCAAACAATTCGGCCGATTCAGATGCCACATCAAAACCATCGGATAAGCCTTCATGAATGCAAAAACAGATGGTGAAAAGCCAGACCATCAGAGCACCTCGTCGCAACAGCCCGAAATGCCTCTGGTTGCGCACCTGCTAGAGCTTCGCAACCGGTTGCTGAAAATGGTTTTGGCGGTAGTTATCTGCTTTGCGGCCATTTACCCCTTCGCCAACGAGCTGTACCTCTGGTTGTCGGAGCCTATTCGGTCACTGCTGCCTATTGGCCAGACCATGATCGCAACGGACATCACCTCACCGTTTTTCGCGCCCCTGAAGCTGGCGCTGTTTTTATCGGTGTTTGCAGCCATTCCAGTCATTTTGTACCAGCTCTGGAGCTTTGTTGCGCCCGGGCTTTATGCCCATGAGAAGCGGCTGGCTTTTCCTCTGCTGTTTACGTCCGTTATTTTATTCTACCTGGGCGCCGCGTTTGCGTATTTTGTGGTGTTCCCACTGGTGTTCGGCTTTTTTACAGCCATAGGCCCAGAAGGCATTGTTGAACTGCCGGATATCAGCAGTTATCTGAACTTTGTACTGAAAATGTTCTTTGCCTTCGGGGTCGCCTTTGAGATTCCCATTGCCACCATTTTGTTGATTCTAAGTGGCGTAACAACACCCGAAGACCTTGCAGCAAAACGGCCATACGTGGTGGTGGGCTGCTTTATAATCGGCATGATGCTGACACCGCCAGACATAATTTCCCAAACCCTTCTGGCCGTGCCCATGTGGATTCTGTTCGAGCTAGGCATTCTGTTTGGCCGTTTGGCAAAGCGTGAAGTGGCAGAGCCGGAAGCGGACGAGTGATCTCCTGAATGAATCTGGCTTTACTGTTTGATGAAGACTTTGTTGCGCAAGATCGCGCTGTGCTGCAGGGCCGACGGTTTGAGCATATAAAATCTGTGCTCGGAACATCCATTGGGGATCATCTCCCAGTTGGCCGCGTAAACGGTCAAATGGGGCTTGGAGAGGTGGTAGCGCTCACGGACTCTGACGTTGAATTGGTTGTGTTGCTGGATCAGCAGCCCCCGCCGCCTTTACCTCTTACGCTTATCCTGGCCATGCCCCGGCCTAAAATGTTCCGTCGTATTATGCAAACCAGCGCGACGCTGGGCATAAAGGACATTTGGCTGATTAATAGCTACAAGGTAGAGAAAAGCTTTTGGCAAACGCCATGGCTGTCGGATGACAATCTGCGAGAGAACCTGACCCTTGGGCTGGAGCAGGCCAAAGATACGGCCATGCCAAACGTGCATATTCGCAAGCTGTTCAAGCCCTTTGTGGAAGATGAACTGCCTGCCCTGCTGAAAGGTAAGAAGGCCTTGGTCGCGCACCCGGGTACGTCTACGCCCTGCCCCACACACCTGAACAGGCCCACTGTGCTATGCATAGGCCCGGAAGGCGGCTTCACGCCTTACGAAGTGGGTAAACTGGAAGAGGCCGGCTGCCAAAGCGTTCACTTGGGGCCACGCATCCTGCGGGTGGAAACAGCTGTGCCCGTTCTTGTCAGCAGATTGTTTGACGCCTGCCTTTGAAATCAGGCCGCCTCTGACCTTGCTTCCCACATCCGCAGCAGGGGCGTAATCACGGCTACCAGCACAGCCCCCGCTACAACCCCGATCAGACCATTAGCCAGCATAGGAATCAACGTGGTTGCCAAGCCGCCAAAACCTGCGGCGAAGTGTTCGATAGCGTTATAAATCGGCGGTATGCCGTGCACCAGAATGCCACCACCCACCAGAAACATCGCCAGGGTGCCGACAATGGATAAGGTTTTCATAAGGTAAGGCGCAAGCCAGAGAATGCCATTGCCCACCCTTTGAGCCAGCTCATTGTCTTTCTGGCTCAGGTAGAGGCCAACGTCGTCCAGCTTTACGATCCCTGCCACCAGGCCATAAACCACCACAGTGATCATTACGGCCACAACCGACAGCACCGCAAACTGCATAGCTATGCCTACGCCAGCCACCACTCCCAGAGTGATAGCAATAATCTCCGCAGAGAGGATGAAGTCTGTTCGGATAGCGCCTTTTATCTTTCGTTTTTCCAAGATTTTCAGGTCTACCTCCGGCTTTTTCAAGGCCTCGCGCAGCTCCTTTTTTTTCTGCTCATCTTCTTTTGCGTGCAAAAATTTATGGGCCAGTTTTTCAACCCCTTCAAAGCACAGAAACCCACCGCCAAGCATCAACAGCGGTGTGACCAGCCAGGGCACAAAAAAACTGATCGCGACGGCGGCCGGTACAAGAATCGCCTTATTCACCATCGAACCTTTGGCAACAGCCCAGACAACGGGCAGCTCCCGGGCAGGTTTTACACCAGTGACCTGTTGCGCGTTCAGGGCGAGATCGTCCCCCAAAACACCCGCTGTTTTCTTTGTGGCGGCTTTTGTCATCAGGGAGACATCGTCGAGCAGTGTCGCAATGTCGTCGATAAGCATGAGCAGACTGGTTCCTGCCATCAGTGTAGATCCTTTATTTTGGTAGCCGTTTAAAGAGTAAGGCCCATCGCCTCTGCAGCGATACGATTTTTTACCGGGCCAAGCCCGTCAAGCCAGCGCATACCGGTATTTCTGATTAGCCTGAATGGCAACTCGTCACGGCCAAATAGCTGCTTGAAGCCCTCCATGGCCACCATCATGGTCAGGTTCTCGCCTTTGCGACGGCGCTGGTACCGCGCCAAAACCAGTTCATGAGCGGGGTTCAAACCAGATCTTTTAGCCTTGCTCAACTCCTCCAACAATACCCGGACATCGCCGTACCCGAGGTTGGCACCCTGGCCCGCAAGCGGATGAATAGTGTGGGCAGCATCTCCTACAAGTGCAAAGCCGGGGGCGATATAGTCTTTGGCGTGGCGCTGCCGAAGCGGAAAGGCAAAGCGCTTGGAAACCGACTCAATCGCGCCAAGCTCTCTTTCAATTGCTCGCTCCAATTCCGCGGTGAACGCGGTATCGCTCAGCGCCATTAGGCGCCGGGCTTCTTCGGTATCTTGCGACCATACAATAGAGCAGAAATGCTCGTCACCGTTTTCCGTTGCCAATGGTAAAAACGCCAATGGCCCAGTTTGCGAAAACCGCTGCCAGGCGGTGTATCTGTGGCTTTGGGCCGTACGCACAGTGCACACAATGGCCTGCTGGTCGTAATCCCATTCACGGGTAGGCAGCCCAACCCACTGACGCAGGCGAGAGTGGGCGCCATCGGCCGCGACCACAAGGCAGGCACCGAGTTTGCGACCATCGGCAAGTTCAATGCTGCGCTGATCGCCATTCTGGGAACAACCGATAACCTGCACGCCGTCAATCAGCTCAACATCGCTGGCTTCCACCGCCTCGAACAACGCTCGAACCAGGCTGCGGTTTTCGACGATCGTTCCCAGGGCACGGGCCTGCAGTTCGGCCGCATCAAAGTGGATACGCCCGGTGCCGTCGCCATCCCACACGGTCATGGCTTGGTAGGGGCAATGGCGGCTGGCCACAACGCCTTGCCAGGCGCCCAGTGAGTCCAGCAACTGCTGGCTGGCCACGGAGATGGCGCTAACACGGGGTTCAAAATCTGCCACGCCTTTCACCGCCACAGGGGTGCTCAGCCATGCGGCACGATCACCCCCTTCAACCAAGCCAACCTTCCAGCCCTGCTGAGACAAGCCAAGGGCCAGAGCCGTGCCAGTCATGCCACCGCCAACCACAAGAATATCGAACACGTTGGTATCACTCATGTCTTATTACTCGCCGCTGGCCCACTGATATTAGCTCGGCGCCCGCCGGTGCCCATAGCGTTGCGCGCGAACAAGCGCTTGGCGCCGGGTAATAAATCCAAGCCCATTAAGCCCGCATCCCGCGCTGCGGCAACCGGGGCCAATGAGTGCCCAAAAATGCGGATCAGTGAATTGGAGAACTGCACGGTTTGCTGCCAATCCGGGCGATGCAACTCGTGGTAGCGACGCAAAATTTGAAAGTCCCCAGGTAGCCGGCCTTGCTCTGCTGCCAATCGGAACTGCTCTACCAGGGTCATCAGCCCCCGCAATGCCAGGTTAAAACCCTGCCCGGCAACCGGATGCAGGGCGTGTGCGGCGTTGCCCACCAGCGCCACACCCGGCCGTATTGGCTCATCCACCGTGGTGAGTGTTAGGGGGTAATAGTTACACTCGCCTATTCGGGTAAACCGGCCCAGACGCCAGCCAAAACGCGCCTGAAGTCGCTGGCATTTGTCGCTATCCGGCATAGCCAGAACCTCTTCGAGTTCCTGATCGTTCAGCGTCCATACCAAGGCAGACTGATGGCCCGCGCGGGAGGGTGACCCGTGGGGCAACATCGCCATGGGTCCGGTTTCGGTAAAACGCTCGAATGCACAGAACTGATGGCTGTCGCTGGTGGATACGTTGGCAATCAGGGCGTTCTGATTATAGCTGTGATGTATTGGCTGAAAGCCGAGTTTTTCTCTCAGCCCGGAGCGCCCACCGTCTGCAACAATCAGGCACTGCGCCGTTAGGGTGTGAGTCTCGTTGCCGGTTTTCAGCGCAACGCTTACGCCCTGCTCGCAGGGCGTCATATCAACAACCTCGGCCGGCGCCTGCCACTGTACGTTGGTGGCGAGCAGCTCCCGCATCAGGCACAGCCCCATCCAGCGGTTATCTACCACATAGCCCAGGGCTTGCTGCTCATATTCTTTGGCATTCAGGCGAGTGGCGCCGAAACGGCCCCGGTCAGACACGTGAATGTGTTTAATGGGCGTGGCATGCTCTGATAACCGCTGCCATAGCCCAAGCTCTTCAAAAATAAGCCGTGACCCCCAAGCCAGCGCTGTGGAGCGGGCGTCATAACTGGGCTGATAAGAATCCGGCAAGGCATCCGCCGACAACGGGAAAGCCTCAACCACAGTTACGCTCAGGTTTGGTGCAACTCTGGCAAGCGCCAGGGCCAGTGTCGCCCCTGCAAGCCCGCCGCCAGCAATAATCACATCGGTATCTGAGTGTTTCACCGGCTCATTCCGCCATCAGCGCTTCAATCTCTTCAATGGTTTTGGGCACACCCTCTGTCAACACTCGGCAGCCTTCTTTAGTAACCACCACGTCGTCTTCTATACGGATGCCGATGCCACGCCACTTTTCATCCACATCGGTATTACTCGGTGAGATATACAAGCCGGGCTCAACCGTAAGCGCCATGCCTGGCTCAAGCAGTCGCCATGCGTCGCCAACCTTATAGTCGCCTACATCGTGCACATCCAGGCCTAGCCAATGGCCGGTGCGGTGCATGAAGAACGGCTTGAAGGCTTCACTGGCAATGGCGTCGTCAACGGTGCCTGACAACATACCCAACTCGATCAAACCGCCCGTAAGCACTCTCAACGCTGCTTCGTGGGGGTGATTCCAGTGATTACCAGGGCGAACGGCATCAATAGCGGCGTACTGCGCGTCTAGCACCACTTGATAAACCGCCCGTTGCTCGGGACTGAACGTGCCACTGACCGGAAAGGTGCGGGTAATGTCGGAGGCGTAGCATTCCACCTCACAGCCTGCATCGATCAGCACCAGATCGCCCTCTTTCAAGGGCGCCGAATTCTCGATGTAGTGCAGTATGCAGCCATTGGTGCCGGCGCCAACAATAGACGGATAGGCCGTGGAGCGGGCCCCGTGATCCATAAACGTATGAATCAGTTCGGCCTCAAGGTTGTATTCGCTACCACCCTTGCGCGCTCGCTTCATGGCAAGGCAGTGGGCCTTGGCGCTGATCTCACCGGCACGAGCCATAGCCTTGATCTCGCTGGCGCTCTTATACAACCGCAAATCGTGCAGAAGGTGCTCCAACGATACGAACTCGCCCGGCGGGTGCGCGCCGCTTTTTACTTTGCTGCGAAGAACCTTGACCCAATCCATCACGCGGGTATCGAAACCCTGGTCTTTGCCCAGCGGGTAATACACCCGGCTGCGGCCTTCAATCATACCGGGCAGAATGTCGTCGATATCGGCCACAGGAAAGGCGTCATCCAGGCCGTAACGCTCAATCGCGCCCTCGGGCCCTACCAAAAAGCCATCCCAGAGTTCTTTCTCGGGGTTTCTTTCTTTGCAGAACAGCACTGATTCACCGTGTTCACGGCCAGGAATCAGTGCCAGTACCGCCTCGGGCTCGCCAAAGCCAGTCAGGTACTGAAAATCGCTGTCTTGGCGAAACGGGTGCAGTACGTCGCGGTTTCGAACACGCTCCGGTGCAGCCGGAATAATAGCGATGCTGTCCGGCGCCATGCGCTCCATCAGCTTGCGACGACGCTCGGCAAATTCCTTGACGGGTATAATGGACGACATAAGTTCTCCCGCAGTGTGTGGTGTTCTCAGTGTAACGTTGGCGCTTGGGACGCAGGCTTTTCTGGTGGATTGAATTCGGTAAATACGGCAAGAGCGCCAAGCCGAATGTACTCAATAATCTCCAGCAGATGCTGTTCGCCTTCGTCGTTCGGCTCTTGATCTTCAGAGACCTGGCTAATGGCAACCATATCCTCCATCAGCTCGCGAATCTCTTCTGGCGCCTCGCCAAGAGACTCTCCGGCAGACAAGGCCATACCCTCAAGAAAACCTCGCACCCAAGCCACCAAAGCCTCCAGGCGCTGATCGATGGCGTAGTCATCATCAGGCAGCAGCGGATAAAAGCTCATATCCTCTGATTTTAAAAACGCCAGCGCTTGTTCATACGCTTCGTTCATAAAAACGGTCAGGCTCTCGCCTTCGCCAGCCGCACTTTCAGGCAGGCCCATGTGCTCGCACACCATGAACAGCCACTCTGGTTCCTCTAACCGGGCACCCGTAGCCAGGCGACCACAAAGAGCGCCGTGCAACTCAGAGGGGTGGCTGAAGGCTTTGTGGGCTGTAAAAACATTCGCCCAGCGCTCAAATTCAGCGGCATGAGCCGCGTCGGCAGTGTCTGTTTCTGACATGAACCAAGGCAATCCTGTGTTGCGAAGTGAAGGCGACATCTTAGCATTCAGGTGTCTTCAAGGCACTGACCGGTTAGTGCTTAGGCCGCAAGAATTGCCAACAAACAACTTATGACACCCCTGTAAATTGACCGCTATGGCACACACACTTATAGTTAGTCGCAATTACCTCAAACCTATGCTGGGCACGTCATGGAACAGTCCGAAGTACAAGCATTAGCGGACAAGCTGGACAAGCTGATCGAACACTGCCAAAAACTGGAGCAGGACAACGCTACGTTAAGGCAGTTGCAGGACGACTGGAACCGGGAACGGGGCCAGCTTATGCAGAAGAATGATCTTGCCAAAAACAAGATCGAAGCCATGATCGGCCGCCTTCGGGCACTGGAGCACCATTAATGTCTACGCAACCCACCACCGTTGAGGTGAAAATTCTCGATAAGGAATACCTGGTCGCTTGCCCCCCAGAAGAACAAGACGCCCTCGTTCGTGCTGCCAGGCACCTGGACCACAAGATGCGTGAAATACGCACCAGCGGCAAAGTTTTTGGCACTGAGCGCATTGCCGTGATGGCCGCCCTGAACATGACCCACGAACTGCTTGAGCGCGACAGCATGTCGGATGCCACCAGCACGCTCCTGAAAGCCATGGACAGTAAGCTGGAAAACGCCCTCGGAGAATCGTCAAATCACTGAGCCTGTAGAGATTCCCCAATAGGTGTTGCAATCTGCCCCGGATCTGGCCCTATAATGAACTCACTTCCTGGGCTGTTCGCTGGTCGGATTCGTCCTCGAGCCGATGCGCTTTACCCAGGTGGCTACTCTAGGGCATTGTGAGCACGTCCCCGCAAGGGGAAAGCCTAATATGTCACAGCGGCCACCGACCTTGAACTTTGGGTTCAAGGGCTACATCTGATAACGGCAGCCCGGGAAGCTTTATTTTGAGCCAGTTTATCGACTCTGCCCCTTCTGAAACCGATTTAACGTCACTGTCCCGCAGCGAGCTACGTAAACATTTGCGCCAGCGCAGACGCCTGCTATCGCCTCGGGAACAAGAACATGCCGCTGTTTCGCTTGCTCTTAACCTGGTAAAAAATCCGGATTTACACAGGGCCAAGCACATAGCCATTTACCTACCCAACGATGGCGAGATTGATCCGCATCCGTATATCGCCATGGCCCAGCGCAAAGGCGTTCACTTTTATCTTCCTGTACTGCATCCGATTCATCCGGGAAAACTGGTTTTCAGCCCGTATTACGATGGTGTGGAACTAACAGCCAATCGCTTTGGCATTCCCGAACCTGCATTCAGCGAAGGGCTCAAGCGACCTGCCTGGGCGTTGGACGCAGTTTTATTCCCGCTGGTGGGGTTTGATGAAAACGGTGGACGGCTGGGAATGGGTGGCGGGTTCTACGACCGCACGTTCGCGTTCAGCCGCCTGCGCCCAAGATTGGCGCCGAAGCTGATTGGCTTGGCTCACGACTTTCAGAAGGTGGGCGAGCTATCGATTGAACCTTGGGATGTGGCACTGCATAGCGTAGTGACCGATAAGCGGCTTTACCGAGTAAAATAGCGAGGGGGCGGATTACCGAGCGACGGGAGTCCTGACTACATAGGCCGAATCTGCTGGTACAGAACTTTTCGTTACGGCCGAGGGCCTATCTTCAGAAGCCTGAAGTGATGTAAACCCTGTAATCACAAGGCCGACAGCAAAAATCAGCACAATTGCCCGGATAATGTCAGGCTTGCCACCCATGGTATGTCTTCCCGCTCTAAATAAAGTTAAATCTTCGGGAAATCAGTTAACTATTCTTGTTTCCCAGATTTTGACGAAAGACTAACACGCATCCTGAATTTTACAATTTTTAACAGATTAAGATTCAGTAAGAATATTAATCTGTAACACCGAGAAAGGTTGCGCGAAAGAGCCAGCCGGGAATTGAGTTCCTGGCTGGCTGTGCTCACAGGCTAAGAGGTTTTACCGTTACCCGCCCCCAGAAACAGCTGGTAGGCTTCGTTGTCTGTCATGTTTTCATAACGGAAACCCACCTTTGCAAGCATGGCTTCAAAGTCTTTTACTTCGTCATTTTCTACCTGGGCTCCCAGTAACACCCGGCTGTAGGCAGCACCATGATTGCGGTAATGGAACATGGATATATTCCAGCGTGTTCCCAGAGACATCAGGAATTTCAGTAAGGCGCCCGGGCGCTCCGGAAACTCAAACTGGAAGACCTTTTCATTGGCGATCGTGAGTGCGTGGCCGCCCACCATATGGCGAATGTGTTGCTTGGCCATATCGCTGTCGGTGAGATCAAGAACAGAGTAGCCGGTTTCACGGAGATCCTGTACCAGCTCATCCCTGCCCAAACCACCAGCCTGAACCTGAACACCCACAAAAATCGTCGCCTTGCCGGCATCGGCGTAGCGATAATTAAACTCGGTGATGCTGCGCTTATGCAGGGCGTTGATGAAGGTTTTGAAGGCACCCGGCTTCTCGGGAATGGTCACCGCCAGGATCGCCTCACGTTTCTCACCGATTTCTGTGCGCTCGGAAATATAACGCAGGCGATCAAAGTTCATGTTGGCACCGCTCAGGGTGGCAACCAGGTTTTCATTCTCGATCTTTTCCCGCTCAATGTACTTCTTGATGCCGGCAACGCCCAGCGCCCCGGCAGGCTCTGAGATAGAGCGGGTGTCTTCAAAGATATCCTTGATAGCGGCGCAGATCTCGTCGGTAGAAACGGTGATCACTTCATCCACGTGGTCTTTGCAGATTTCCCAAGGATATTTTCCGATCTGCTTTACTGCGACCCCATCCGCAAAGATGCCCACTTCGTCCAATATCACGCGTTTGCCGGCCTTCATGGCGGCTTGCAGGCAATTCGAGTCATCTGGCTCAACACCAATCACCTTGATATCAGGGCGCAAATATTTGATGTAGGCCGCCATACCCGCAATCAGGCCGCCCCCACCTACACAAATAAATACCGCATGGATCGGCTTGCTGAATTGCGACAATATCTCCATCGCAACCGTGCCTTGCCCGGCGATAACATCCGGGTCGTCATAAGGCGGTATATAGGTATAGCCATGCTTCTCGATCAGTTCGTGTGCGTGCGTTGCGGCCTCATCAAAGGCATCGCCTCTGAGCACTACCCGCGCGCCATGATCCCGCACCGAGCGCACTTTGATCTCCGGCGTAGTCTGCGGCATGACAATAACCGCTTTAATACCCAGCTTTTTGGCCGCCAGCGCGACACCCTGCGCGTGATTACCGGCAGAAGCACAGATAACGCCCTTGGATTTCTGTTCTTCCGACAATTGGACAATCCGGTTGTACGCGCCGCGAATCTTGAAGGAAAACACCGGCTGAAGGTCTTCGCGCTTAAGCAGAATATTGTTGCCAAAGCGTTTGGACAGGCTGTGGGCTTCAGTAAGAGGTGTTTCGATGGCCACGTCATAGACGCGCGCATCGAGAATCTTCTTGATGTAGCGTTGCGGCATGTTGGTTCCGGTTGCTGATGTGTGTTTGGGAAAACCTACAGTGTAGAAAGTTTGCACGGTAGCCGTCTATAAGCAGACCACGCTTAAGCGCTATAATGAGCCTGAACTCATACGATTTGCATCCGGAGTGCCCCATGACCCAGGACGAACTTAAGAAAGCCGTTGCCAAAGCCGCAGTGGATTACATAGCACCGCGTTTGGAGCGTGACAGCGTTATTGGTGTTGGTACGGGAAGCACCGCCAACTTTTTCATCGATATGCTCGCAGATCTGAAAACTGAGTTCGATGGCGCAGTGGCCAGCTCGGAAGCAACAGCGCAGCGCCTGAAAAGCCATGGCATACCTGTATATGACCTGAACAGCGCCGGCGAACTGGAGTTTTATGTAGACGGCGCCGACGAAGTCAACGAACGCCTTGAGCTGATAAAAGGCGGCGGCGGTGCACTGACCCGCGAGAAGGTCGTTGCAGAGGTTGCCAAGACCTTTATCTGCATTGCAGACGAATCCAAGAAAGTCGGTATTCTGGGCGATTTTCCCCTGCCGGTAGAGGTGCTTCCCATGGCACGGAGCCATGTTGGCCGCGAAATTGTTAAATTAGGCGGCGACCCCGTGTACAGGGACGGCTTCACCACTGACAACGGCAATATAATTATAGACATCTACAACATGGATATTTCCCGTCCGATCCAGGTTGAGGAGCGGCTGAACAACGTTGTGGGCGTTGTGACCAACGGGCTCTTCGCTCGCCGCCCGGCTGACCTGCTACTGCTGGGCACCAGCGAAGGCGTCAAGAGCATTCCCCGCAAGGGCGCCTGACGCTTTTAACCCGAACGGTTCTTAAGCTGGCTCCCGGGCCAGCTTTTTTATTGCGTGATCAAACACAAACCAAGCGCTTGCTTGGGACTGAAAACTGCGCGACACTCTCCTTTAATTCCAAGAACAAAGGTAATACCACCGTGTCCAACTACTTCAACGAAACCCATGAGCAGGTGCGACTAACCGCCCGCAAATTTATACAAACCCATGTACTTCCTCATATCGATGAATGGGAAGAAGCTGGCGAGTTTCCCCGTGAAATCTATAAAAAAGCAGGGGATGCGGGCCTACTTGGCATAGGTTTCCCTGAAGCTTTGGGCGGGATAGGTGAAGGAGATATTTTCCTGAAAGTGGCTGTGTCGGAGGAACTGATGCGCTCCACCTCAGGCGGTTTCGTAGCCAGCCTGGGCTCTCTGGATATCGGCATGCCCCCTGTTGCCAAATGGGCGAAAAAAGAAATCCGTGAACAGATTGTGCCCCCAGTAATGCGTGGCGAAAAAATTGCGGCTCTCGCAATTACCGAGGCCGGCGGCGGGTCCGACGTAGCCAGCCTCAAAACCCGCGCCGTGCGCGATGGCGATCACTACATCGTGAACGGTAGCAAAACCTTCATCACCAGCGGCACCCGGGCCGACCACTACACTGTAGCCGTGCGCACCGGTGGCGAAGGCCACGCCGGCATCAGCCTGCTGCTGATCGACCGCGACATGCCTGGTTTTTCCACCGGCACCAAACTCCGCAAAATGGGCTGGTGGGCCAGCGACACCGCCGAGCTTTTCTTTGAAGACTGCCGGGTACCAGCGGATCGCCTGATCGGCGCTGAAAACGCCGGCTTCATCGCCATCATGAGCAACTTCCTGGCGGAACGCCTCAGCCTGTCCATCATGGCCTACATGACCGCCCAGCTTGCGTATGAAGCCGCCATGGAATACACGAAACAACGCCAAGCCTTCGGCCGCTCAGTTGCCGGCTTCCAGGTTACCCGCCACAAACTGGTCGACATGGCCACTCCAATCGACGTGGCCCGAGAATACACCTACCGTTGCGCAGCACTGATGCAAGCAGGCAAAAACCCGATCAAACAGGTCGCCATGGCCAAGAATTTCTCAGTGGATGTCTGCGAAAAAGTCACCCGGGAAGCCGTGCAGTTGTTCGGCGGCATGGGCTTCATGCGGGAATCTGTGGTGGAGCGGCTATACCGGGACGCGAAGATTCTGTCGATTGGCGGCGGCACGACGGAAATCATGAAAGAACTGATTGCCAAGCAAATCAGGCTTTAAGAGCCGGGCAAACCAAAAGCAGCGGCCATAAACTGCATACATAACAGCCGCTATACGACCCCATAACTTCTCAGGTTATGGCCTTCTTTGCACGCTACATTCGCAAGGTGTATCACGCTCCTGCTGGAACAGGGGCAGGGCTCCGTGCGCATTGCGCGCGATGAACTGGATACGGGCATGGTGAGCGAAAGCTAACTATAACTGACCGTTCCACCGCTCCGATCTTCGAGGTCGAAACAGTTAATCGGACCTCTCGCAGCGCCCGCTTTTTCGGGAAAGAGCTTCTTACGCTACTGAAGTTTAGTTTCGAACTGCGAGAGAGTTCCGTATAATTGCGCGCACAAATTTTAACCGCAGTTAAACGCACACTCGAGACCTACCAGAAAGGATCGCATATGCAATTCGCCAACATCCCCGCAGGCAAAAACCCGCCTGAAGATATCTACGTTGCCATTGAAATTCCGGCCTTCAGCTCCCCGGTCAAGTATGAATTGGACAAAGACATGGGCGCGCTACTGGTAGACCGGTTTATGGCTACCCCCATGTTCTACCCGGCAAATTACGGGTTTATCCCCCACACTTTGGCCGACGACGGTGACCCGATCGATGTGTTGGTCGTTACTCCTCACCCGGTTGAATATGGCGCGATTATCCGCTGCCGGCCGGTGGGTGTCCTGAACATGGAAGATGAAGCCGGTGGTGACGTAAAGCTGCTTGCCGTGCCACACACCAAGCTGACCACTGCCTACGACCATGTCAAAGAGCTCGAAGATCTGCCAGTTATGCTGCGCGACCAGATCAAGCACTTCTTTGAGAATTACAAAACCCTGGAGCCGGGCAAGTGGGTTAAGGTACAAGGCTGGGGCAGCGCTGCAGATGCAAAACAAGCCATCGTTGATTCAATCAAGGCTTACACCAACTGATTTGCTTGATTGAACACATAAAAAAACCGGGCCATTGAGCCCGGTTTTTTTATGTGTAAATGAACGCCCTCAACCGCGTGACAAAAGATCCCGCATATCGCTGATTGCCGCATTGGCGCGTGAAAGATAGGCCGCCATGGTCAGTGAATGGTTTGCCAGAACACCAAAGCCACTACCATTAAGGATAACCGGGCTCCACATTTCTCCTTGAGCGCCTTCAAGCTCAATAATCACCTGCTTCACACTGGAGATCGCGTTTTTGTCCCGGAGTATCTTCCGGAAATCCACTTCAATCGCGCGGAAGATATGCAGCAACGCCCAGGAGCTGCCCCGAGCCTCATAAAACACATCGTCAATTTTAGTCCAGTCGGTCTTAATGTCGCCGCCACTCGTTTCTTCGTCCAGCGGATTGGCTGCATCCACATTGGCTACAGCTTCTGATACAGATGCCTTGCCAACGCTCTCGCCCAGGGTGCGCGAAAGGCTGCCCAAGCGGGTTTCCAGATCGCCTAGCCAATTGCTCAAATTGTCGGCGCGGGCAAAGAACTGTGCATTGGACTGCTCCGGGCTGGAGAGACGGTTCAGGTAACGCTTGAGCGCCGTAATACCACGGCGATATTCCGCTTCCGTAGAAGGAATAGCCCAGCTTGCGCTGTCAAAGTGAAACTGGGGCTCGGCAATGATCAAATCAGGGTCTTCGGCAGACTGGCTCTGGGAGCGGCTGATGTCCTTACGCATGGCGCGAGAAAGGTCACGTAACTGCACCAGTACGCCGTACTCCCAATTGGGGATGTTATCCATCCACAGGCCCGGAGGGAAAATGTCGTTGGAGATATAACCGCCAGGCTTGTCCAGAAGGGTTTCCGCTATGCGGATCATGGTAGCGGTGGTGGCAAAGCCGGTTACGGGCTCTCGCTGCATCTCGTTGGCAACCGCCCGGGTGTGTTCGCGCACAGAGAAGGATTCTGGCTCACTGCTCCAATACACACCCAACACCACGACTACCAGCAAATATACCAGCAGAACAACCACTACAAACTTGCCGATCACGCCGTTGTTGCCGGCATAATCCTGAGCGTCTTCTTTCTTGTCTTTGAAATACTGTCTGATTTTGCCTGACATATTACGTTGAGCCCCTTGTCTGGAAATTGACTGTGCAAACGGTCTATACGGATCGTAACCTAAGGTGGGCTCTATATACACACCGCAGAATTCACAAACAATTACACAGTGCAACCTACGCCCACAACTCGAAACACTATAGACTCCGAAAACAGATTAAGGTTGGGAAAATCGTCCACACCGTCAAGGACGGCCCATAACGAAAAAAGACAGGCCGGAGCCCAATGAGCGACGCAAGCCAGAAAGAAAAACTCAGGCAGCACTTTGCACGCCGCGTAACAACCCAAGCACGGATAGTTTTGGATACCTGGCAGAAAATTCACGGCAGCAGTGATTCGTTTACCGCCCACCGTGAAGAGCTTATGGCCGCTTCTGATAAATTGGTGCGCTATGCCCAAAGGTTCGAGATGCAAGGCCACGCAGAATCCGGCCACAAGATTCTCGAACTTACCCGCCACTGGCCAGCGAATACGCCCTTGGACGACGCCACCAAGCGACAACTTCAGGATGCTGTGGATGCACTTGCGCGCAACACCCTGCGGCGAACGGATCACAGCAATACCGAAACACCACATCAGTTCCGGCGCACCCCTGTTTATATTGCACTCGCAAACGAAGAGATGGCGAATCGGCTAATCCGCCAGCTTGAATTTTTTGGGTTCCGTGCGTCAGCCTTCAACTCTGCTGAAGAGCTTACCGAAGCCTGCGCTTTGCATAAGCCTGAAACCATCCTGATGGATGTAAATTTTGGCGGCGGCCAGAATGCGGGCATCGCCACCATTGAGCGCCTGCAAAAACGACACGACACGCCCGTTCCGATTATTTTCATGAGCGACGAAGACGGATCTATCCAGACCCGCCTGCGCGCATCCCGGTGTGGCGGCGAAGAATTTTTCTACCCGGCGGTTGACCCAGGCCAGCTCATCGAGAAAATCGAAACCTATACCCACGGAAACACCGTTGAGCCTTACCGGGTACTTGTGCTGGATGACTCCAGAGCACAAGCAAAATTTATGGAAACGGTTCTGAAAAAGGCGGGCATGACTGCACACGTCATTACCGACCCTATGGAAATCATCCACGCACTGGATATGTTCTCCCCCGAAATCATTATTCTCGACATGTACATGCCGGGCTGTACCGGCATGGAAATCGCCCGGGTGATCCGCCAGCAGGATCGATTCCATAGCGTGCCAATCATCTATCTCTCAGCTGAGGAAGATGTTACCAAGCAGCTGCACGCCATGAGTTTGGGTGGCGATGATTTTCTGACCAAACCCATTGACCCAAAGCACCTGATTGCAACGCTTCACAACCGGGGCCGGCGAGCGCGTTCTCTATTGGCCCTGATGATCCGTGACAGCCTCACTGGGCTGTACAACCATACTCACACGCTGTATCTGCTGGACCAGGAAATCGTTCGAGCCCGACAAAAAAATCAGCCCCTGTGCTTTGCGATGATTGATATAGACTATTTCAAGAAGGTAAACGATACCTTTGGCCACCCCATTGGCGATCGCGTGCTTCGCAGCCTCTCAATGTTTCTTAAACAACGCCTGCGCAAAACCGACCACATAGGCCGCTACGGCGGCGAAGAGTTTGCGATTATCCTCCCCAACACCCGGCTCAGTGATGCCCGTAATGTTCTCAACGAGATCCGCGAGCGCTTCTCGGAGCTTCAGCAACCCGCGGGCGACAGAGAGTTCAATGTTACCTTTAGCTGTGGCGTGGCCGCCTGGGACAACAACTCGTCCCAGACTCTGTGTGAGAATGCCGATCGAGCACTTTATGTCTCCAAAGAGCAGGGCCGCAACTGCGTTACACTTGCTAACAACTGACAGACAGGGATAACCAACCGGGCGGCTTCCACAGCTGCCTGTATGAAACCATCGTCGTATAGAAGTCCCCTCTGCGGTTTACGACAATGAATGCTACCAATGGAAAGATCTTTTTCTATTCTTCTGGTCGTTTGTGACGCCAGTGGACAACAGATAACATTGTCAAAAAGTGTTGATCTGAGAAATAAAAGCACACACTATGGGTGGAAAATGTCGTTATTTTCGGCGAACCTGTTATTAAAGTTATAAAGGCAGACGAAATCATGTCTACAATTCTCGTGCTCCATGGCCCCAACCTGAACATGCTCGGAACCCGCGAGCCGGAGGTTTATGGCCACGAGACGCTGGCAGATATTGATGAACGGCTACGGGAGAAGGCGGCTGAGCACAGTCACCACCTGCTGCACATGCAGTCAAACGCTGAATATGAACTGATTGAACGGATTCACGAAGCCCGAGCTGAAGGGGTCGATTTCATAATCATTAATCCTGCGGCCTTCACACACACCAGCGTTGCTTTGCGGGACGCCATACTGGCTTCAGAAATCCCCTTTATAGAAGTGCATCTTTCCAATGTGCATGCGCGAGAGGCGTTCCGCCATCACTCGTATTTTTCTGATATCGCCGAAGGCGTTATCTGCGGACTAGGCAGTCAGGGGTACGAACTCGCACTCCAGGCGGCCATGCAACGAATTCACCGATAGACCTGAAAAACGGGACTGGAATGACTATGGATATTCGCAAGATTAAAAAGCTGATCGAACTGCTCGAGGAGTCTGACGTCGAAGAGCTTGAGATTCACGAGGGTGATGATTCCGTTCGCATCTCCCGCCGTCGTGAGCAAGCTGCTGCCCAGTACATGAGCCACTATGCACCGCCACCTATGCCTCAATCAGCTCAGGCACCGGAAACCCCGGGCCCGGTTCAGGAAGACAGTTCAAAACAACCCATTCTGAACGGGCATGCTCTGCGCTCCCCCATGGTAGGCACGTTTTATCGGGCCCCCTCTCCCACTGCCGAGATGTTTGTCGAAGTGGGTCAATCGGTCAAGGCCGGTGAGGTTGTCTGCATTGTTGAAGCCATGAAAATGATGAATCAGATTGAGGTCGACAAGAGCGGCACAGTTACAGAAATTCTGGTAGAGAACGGTCAGCCAGTGGAGTTTGACCAGCCGCTGTTAATCATTTCCTGAACCCGGTGATAGCTACTCATGGCCATGTTAGAAAAAGTTCTGATCGCAAACCGGGGTGAAATAGCCCTTCGTATTTTGCGTGCATGTAAAGAGCTCGGCATTAAGACCGTAGCAGTTCACTCTCAGGTGGACCGCGATTTGATGCACGTGCGCCTGGCTGATGAATCCGTATGTATCGGCCCCAACAGCCCTCTGGAAAGTTACCTGAACATTCCAGCGATTATCAGCGCTGCTGAAGTAACCGATTCCGTTGGCATTCACCCAGGTTACGGCTTCCTCGCAGAAAACGCAGATTTTGCCGAACAAGTTGAAAAAAGCGGCTTCCGCTTTATCGGCCCGAGCGCTGAGACCATTCGCCTGATGGGCAATAAAGTCTCAGCCATTAACGCGATGATTCGCGCCGGCGTACCTACCGTGCCGGGTTCCGACGGCCCGCTAACCGAGGACGACGAGCGCACTCTGCAAGTTGCCCGCAAAATCGGCTACCCGGTGATGATCAAGGCAGCCTCTGGCGGCGGTGGTCGAGGCATGCAGGTAGTTCATTCAGAAGCCGCGCTGCTCAAGGCCGTACAGATCACCCAGACTGAAGCCCGGAATGCCTTTGGCGACCCTACGGTTTATCTGGAAAAGTTTCTGGAAGCCCCTCGTCACGTGGAAGTTCAGGTGCTGGCCGACATGCACGGCAACTGCATCCATCTGGGTGACCGTGATTGCTCCATGCAGCGCCGAAACCAGAAAGTAATTGAAGAAGCTCCGGCTCCGAATATTGATCCGGAAGCCCGCGAGCGCACCCTCAAAGCCTGCGTAGATGCGTGCAAGGCAATCGGTTACGTCGGTGCCGGCACCTTCGAGTTTCTGTATCAGGACAGCGAGTTCTTTTTCATTGAAATGAACACACGAGTGCAAGTAGAACACCCAGTCTCTGAAATGGTTACCGGTGTTGATATCGTTCGCGAACAGCTGCGCATTGCCAGCGGGCTGCCACTGCAATACAAGCAGGAAGAGATTCATATCAAAGGCCACGCCATGGAATGCCGCATCAACGCGGAAGACCCGGCAACCTTTGTGCCCAGCCCTGGTAAAGTGAAGCATTTTCACGCCCCTGGTGGTTACGGTGTGCGAGTGGATTCACACATTTACAGTGGTTATACGGTACCTCCGTTTTATGACTCTCTGATCGCCAAGCTAATCACCTGGGGTGATGATCGGCAGATAGCCAGGCGGCGCATGAAAAACGCTCTGGACGAACTGCTGGTTGATGGAATTAAAACCAATCAGTCTTTGCATCGGAAACTGGTGCGCGACGGCGGCTTTAAAACGGTAGACTTCACCATACATTACCTTGAAAAATTGATGCGGGACTAACACCCTGCATCGCAATGCAGGAAGACTTATGCCCTGGATACAACTTCAGATTCCAGCTGATCCCGACACCGCGGATCAGTTGGAGGATCTGCTTATGGAGATGGGCGCCGACGCCGTTTCCATGGAAGATGCCGCAGATCAGCCGCTCTACGAGCCGGATCCTGGCACCACGCCCTTGTGGAGCCAGACTACCGTTACTGGGCTATTTCAGTCAGACCGGGACATTGACCAGCTGTGCACCGACGTGCGCAACGCCTGGCACCAGCAAACCCAGCAATCCCTGGCAGGCATCGACGTAACCCTGGTTGAAGACAAAGACTGGGAACGGGCCTGGATGGACGATTTTCATCCGCTGCAGTTCGGCGAACGCCTTTGGATAGTACCCAGTTGGGCCGACGCGCCCGACCCGGATGCGGCGAACCTGATGCTGGACCCAGGGTTAGCCTTTGGAACCGGCACCCATGCCACTACCGCATTGTGCCTGGAATGGTTGGATGGGCAGGATGTTCAGGGCAAACAGGTTACAGACTATGGCTGCGGCTCCGGCATACTTGGCCTGGCGGCTCTGCTACTGGGCGCGGACCATGTGATTGGTGTAGACACCGACCCCCAGGCGCTCGAAGCTAGCCGCGAGAATGCACGCCGCAATGGTGTGAATCAGGCTAAGCTTGACCTCTATTTACCAAAAGACGAACCCGAGACCAAAGCCGATGTAATGCTGGCGAACATTCTCGCGCAGCCCCTGATTGGCCTGGCACCGCACCTCGCCGCGCTCACAAAATCCGGAGGCGACCTGGTGCTTTCAGGTATTCTGTCTAATCAGGCCCGCGAGGTGATGGTTGCCTACGAACCCTGGTTTATTATGGACGAACCGGAGCAACGTGAAGAATGGATACGTCTCACAGGTCGGCGTAACGACAGATGACGAAGGCTGTCTTAACAACTAAACTCCCTGACTCCTAGTTCAGTCGCTTTCAGGAACGAAGCATGACCCAGAGTAGCCTGCAGACCCAGTGCCCCAAATGTCGCACCCGCTTCCGGGTTACCGATGAGCAGCTTGGCATTGCCAGGGGCAAGGTGCGCTGCGGCCACTGCATGGAGGTTTTCAACGCGGTCGAGCATCGGGTGCAGGTCGACCCACCTGCGCAACCTGCAACCAGCACCAGTTTCAGCGGCGACAACACAGAAGAGGACTTCATCTTCGCGGATAACCCTGAAGAAGACGCCCAGGAAAGTCGATATACCGGCACCAAGCTGACGTTCTCGGATGACGAGCTGAGCGACAGTTTTCGCAGCTTCGACGACAGGGATCATTCCACACAGGATGAAACAGACGACGCCGATATCGATGAGAGCTGGGCCGAAGCAATTCTTCAGGAAGATGTGGCTCCCACGAAAATAGCACCAGAGCCTGAAGCTGAAGCTGAAGCTGAGCCTGCTAACTCTGTCGCCTCCGAAGCCAAGAAAAGCCCCAGCGAGCCTCCCAAAGAAGACCCTCAAGGCTTTTACATTGACCAGCAACCAAACCCGGAGTTTGAGTCTTTTGCCAGCGACCACGGGCCTGAACCCGTGAATGAAAACCAGATCCAGGAAGAACCTTTCACAGCGAACGCCCCGTTTGGCGATCTCAGGCACGACCCTGTATCCGTGGGCAAAAACAACAAAAGCTGGCTGCGCACCCTGGTTTGGTCAGTCATTGTGCTTGGCCTTGTCGGCGTTCTGGTTGCGCAAGTCATCTGGTTCCAGTTTGACCGGCTATCGGCCATACCAGAGCTACGACCCTTTTATGAAAAGGGCTGTGAACTGGCAGGCTGCGAACTGAGACCTCTGATCAACGTTGATGCCATCCAGAGCCGAAAGCTTGTGGTGCGCACGGATCCGGAAAATCGCAGCCAGTTGGTTGTGGATGCAGTCATCATTAACCGGGCAGATTTTCAGCAACCCTTTCCTGCCATCGCCCTAACTTTCTCCAATCTGAATGGAGATGTTGTTGCCCAGAGTGTTTTCACACCGTCGGAATATTTGGCTGGCGAGGCCAATGGGCTCGACATCATGCCCGTGGAAACGCCCGTTCGCATTGCTATCCGCATTCGCGATCCGGGCCGCGACGCTGTGAATTACAACATAATTTTCCGACCCTACGCGCCCTGAAACGGTCTGCCGGTGGCCACCCGGCAGACACATCAACCCCCACTTCATCGCACAAAAGTCAACCAGAAAGAACGAAAAATAATCAGTTTTTTAGCCCCTTTGCCCCTTCAATCAAAGGGCCCCCGGCGGTATCATTAGCGCCCTTCGGAACCGGCATAGGTTATTTATTAAACAGCCGCACCGTTCCGACTTTTGTTTACTCTGCTGTGATACGGGTTCAAACCATGTTGCCAACGGCAAAAATCGGGCCGTACACACTGCCCAACCCGCTGATTGTTGCGCCCATGGCAGGCGTAACAGACCGCCCCTTTCGGCTGCTCTGCCGCAAACTGGGCGCAGGCCTGGCGGTGTCGGAAATGGTCATAGCAGATAGCAAGCTCTGGCATACGCGCAAATCCAGAACCCGTATGGATCATGCCGGAGAGCCTGAACCGAGATCGGTGCAGATTGCTGGCGGTGACCCGGAAATGCTGGCCAACGCGGCCCGCCTCAATGCCGAATCTGGCGCCCAGATTATTGACATCAATATGGGTTGCCCGGCGAAAAAAGTATGCAACAAGGCGGCTGGTTCAGCGCTGATGAAGGATGAAAGCCTGGTTCGAGACATACTGAACGCCGTAGTCAGTGCCGTTGATGTTCCCGTTACGCTGAAAATGCGTACTGGTTGGGATCAGGACAATCGCAATGCCCTTACCATCGCCCGTATGGCCGAAGATAGTGGCATCCAGGCTTTGGCGATTCATGGTCGTACCCGCGCCGACAAGTACAACGGCGAGGCAGAATACGACACCATTGCTCAGATCAAAGCCAGCGTTGGCATTCCGGTTTTCGCCAATGGCGACATCACGTCGCCGGAGAAAGCCCGCATGGTGCTTGAGCATACCGGCGCCGATGGCCTGCTTATAGGTCGCGCCGCTCAAGGCAGCCCATGGATTTTTCGGGAAATTCTACATTTCCTTGAAACCGGTCGGCACTTGCCGGCGCCTCCATTGAGCGAAGTGGAACAGATTTTAAGCGAACACCTAGGCGCCCTGCACAGCTTTTACGGCGAGCTTATGGGCGTGCGTATTGCCAGAAAACACGTGGGTTGGTACTTGCAGTCCCACGACCCGGACAAACAGTTCCGTAGTCGCTTCAACGTGCTCAACAGCGCGCTGGAGCAGAAAGACAGTATCCGACAGTATTTTTCAGGTTTACGAAATGGAGAGGAATTCGCAGCATGACCGCTGAGACTTTGGCAAACAACTCACTGAACACCCCGGCCAACGATGATATTCACCAGCTACAAACGGTGAACAGCAGCGGCAACACCGTTACCCTGCGAGATAACGTTGAAGTGGCTCTGAAAAACTACTTTGCCCAGCTTGATGGAGCGCCCGTTACTGAAGTCTACCAACTGGTACTTTCCGAAGTGGAAGCACCTCTGCTGGAACAGGTAATGAAGTACACCCGCAACAACCAGACCAAGGCATCCACCATGCTCGGCCTGAATCGCGGGACACTGCGCAAAAAGCTGAAGCAGTACGGCCTGCTATAATCGAGACACCCTGACTTGAAGAGGGCCTCCCGGATACCCTTCGCGAGGCCCTTATTCGTTCACCCCAAGTGAAGAATATAACCCCATGGCAAACCAGGCTAATACCCCCGTCCGTCGCGCACTGATCAGTGTCAGTGATAAATCCGGCATTGTTGAGTTTGGGCGCGCCCTGACCGATCGCGGTATCGAACTGCTTTCCACCGGAGGCACCTTTCGGCTTCTGAAGGAAAACAGCGTTCCCGTTACCGAAGTCTCTGACTACACCGGGTTTCCCGAGATGATGGATGGCCGGGTAAAAACCCTGCACCCGAAAATCCACGGCGGCATTCTCGGCCGCCGGGGCACAGACGATGCCATCATGGGCGAGCACGGCATCAGCCCCATTGATATGGTTGTGGTGAACCTGTACCCGTTCGAAGCCACCGTCGCCAACCCCGACTGCGACCTTGCTACCGCTATTGAAAACATTGATATCGGCGGCCCAACCATGGTTCGCGCCGCGGCAAAGAACCACACCGACGTCGCCATCGTGGTCAACGCTTCAGATTATAGCCGCGTTCTGAAAGAGCTGGATGATAACGATGGCCAACTGAGCCACGGCACCCGCTTTGATCTGGCGGTAAAAGCCTTTGAGCATACCGCAGGCTACGACGGCGCCATTGCCAACTACCTGGGTGGCCGCACCGCCGATAACGACAACACCGATTTTCCGCGTACCTTCAACAGTCAGTATGTGAAAGTTCAGGACATGCGTTACGGCGAAAACCCGCACCAGCGCGCGGCTTTTTACGCTGAGCGCAACCCGAAAGAAGCCAGTGTTGCTACGGCAAAGCAGCTTCAGGGCAAAGAGCTGTCCTACAACAACGTAGCGGACACTGACGCCGCCCTGGAGTGCGTGAAGCCGTTTGCAGACCCGGCCTGCGTGATCGTCAAACACGCTAACCCCTGCGGTGTGGCGATCGGTGCGGATATTCTCCAGGCCTATGATCTGGCCTTTGCAACCGACCCCACCTCCGCTTTCGGCGGCATTATTGCCTTCAACCGAGAGCTGGACGCCGAAACCGCCAAGGCGATCATCGATCGCCAGTTTGTTGAAGTCATTATTGCCCCCAGCATTGCACCTGAGGCGGTAGAGCTGGTCGCTGCTAAGAAGAATGTGCGTTTGCTGGCTTGCGGCGAACTCGGCGGTGAACGCGTCCAGACCATGGACTTCAAGCGCGTAACCGGTGGCCTTCTGGTTCAGGATCGTGACCTGGGCATGGTCGCCATGGCCGACGTAAAAGTCGTGACCACCCGCCAGCCAACCGAACACGAGCTGAACGATTTGCTGTTTGCGTGGGAAGTGGCGAAATACGTGAAATCCAACGCCATTGTTTACGCTCGCTCAGGTCGCACCATCGGTGTTGGCGCAGGCCAGATGAGCCGGGTTTACAGCGCCCGTATTGCCGGCATCAAAGCCGCTGATGAAAACCTGGAAGTGAAAGGCTCGGTTATGGCCTCTGATGCCTTCTTCCCGTTCCGGGATGGCATTGATGCTGCCGCCGAAGCCGGCATTACGGCCGTGATTCAACCCGGTGGCTCCATGCGGGATCAGGAAGTGATCGACGCCGCCAACGAGCACGGCATTGCCATGGTGTTTACCGGCATGCGCCATTTCCGGCACTGATACGACACTTTGAAAACGTATAGGGTAGCGAAATATGAACATTCTGGTCATCGGCAGTGGCGGGCGTGAACACGCACTGGCCTGGAAGGCAGCCCAGTCTCCGGATGCGGATACGGTTTTTGTAGCACCCGGCAATGCCGGGACTGCCCGCGAGCCGGGTATTGAGAACGTCAATATTGACGTGCTGGATCTTGAAGGCCTGGCTACCTTTGCCAGCGACAACAACGTTGGCCTGACCATTGTTGGTCCGGAAGCACCTCTTGTGGCGGGCATTGTGGATCTCTTTGAAGAACGCGGCCTGCGCGTATTTGGCCCTCGTGCAGGTGCAGCTCAACTGGAAGGCTCCAAGGCGTTTACCAAGGATTTCCTTGCTCGCCAGAAGATCCCCTCTGCTGCCTACTGCAACTTCACTGACGTAGGCGAAGCCCTGGCTTACGTGCGTAAACAGGGTGCGCCCATCGTCGTCAAGGCAGACGGCCTTGCCGCCGGCAAAGGCGTCATCGTAGCCATGACTCTTGAAGAGGCCGAGAATGCCGTCCGCGACATGTTGGCAGGCAACGCTTTTGGCGACGCAGGCAGCCGTGTTGTGGTTGAAGAATTTCTGGATGGTGAAGAAGCCAGCTTTATTGTGATGGTGGATGGTGAGCATGTTCTGCCCATGGCCACTTCACAGGACCATAAGCGCGTAGGCGACGGAGATACCGGTCCCAACACCGGCGGCATGGGAGCCTACTCTCCTGCCCCTGTGGTGACCGCTGATGTGCACAAGCGCATTATGGATGAAGTCATTTACCCAACAGTGCGTGGCATGGCGGCTGAAGGCCATCTCTACAAGGGGTTCCTTTACGCCGGCTTGATGATAGATACCTCCGGAGCACCCAAGGTTATCGAATTCAACTGCCGCTTTGGTGATCCGGAGACTCAGCCCATCCTGCTTCGCATGAAGTCAGACATTGTTGAGCTGTGTCAGGCGGCCATTGATGGCAAGCTGGATCAATGCAGCTCCGACTGGGACGAGCGCGCCGCAGTCGGCATTGTACTGGCTGCCGGTGGCTACCCTGGCAGCTACAACAAGGGCGATGTTATTTCCGGCCTGCCGCACACAGACACCGAAGGCGAGAAAGCCTTCCATGCGGGCACCAAGCTGGGGCCAGACGGCAACGAGGCGGTCACCAGTGGTGGCCGAGTGCTCTGCGCAACGGCATTGGGCAACACCGTAACTGAAGCCCAGCAGCGGGCCTATACACTCGCCAAAAAAATACGCTGGGATGGCGTGTTTTATCGCAACGACATTGCGTACCGGGCCATTGCCCGGGAAAAATCGTAACGACGCTGTTCAAGCTAAAGCCCGGCCAATGACCGGGCTTTTTTGTAGGGTAATATAAGCGCATTCGCCCAGTGGGTGTACAACACAAACAGTCAGGAACCGCCCAGATGCTGCAAAAATCTCCCTTTACCGCCGTCTTTCTGCTTGTCTCCATTCTGCTTGTAAGCGCTTGCTCCCGGCATGGTATATACGAAACCGTCATTGATCTGGAGCGCTCCATGGCCGGTCTTGAAGCTGACAGTATTACCGTGGGCGAGCTGGACATCGCTTACCTGCGAAATACCAAACCCAACAATGGCGATACCATTGTTCTGGTTCACGGGTTTGGCGCCAACAAAGATAACTGGACGGGAATCGCCCGGGAGCTCACTGATGATTTCAACGTTTATGCCATAGACCTTCCGGGCCACGGCGAGAGCAGCAAACCGCTAGATTTAGGGTACAGCCTGGAAGAACAGGTTGCTCACCTTGCCCGCATTATCAAGACCCTAGGTATCAACGAGATGCACATGATGGGTAACTCCATGGGCGGCGGCATTACCGCCCTTTACGCCGCTACGTACCCGGAGCAGATCAAAACCGCTGTGCTGTTCGACCCGGCAGGCATTCTCGAATACGAAAGCGAGATGGTCGATATGGTACTTGCAGGTGACAACCCCCTCATTCCCAGCAAGCCGGGTGACTTCGAGCGATTGATGGATTTTGCCCTGGAGGAGAAGCCCTTTGTTCCCTGGCCGATCCTGAGTGTTATGGAAGAGCAAGCCATTGCCAATCAAGACGTGAACAAGGTGATTTTCGCCGCCATACAGGAAGCGGGTTTCAAATCGGAGTTTCGCAACACCATTAAAAACATTGAAGATCCGACGCTTATAGTCTGGGGCAAAGAAGACCGGATTCTCGATTACCGCAACGGGGACGTTTTTCAGGAAATCATTCCCGGCGCACGTCTGGAGGTAATGGAAGGCATTGGCCACGCCCCGATGATCGAGGCGCCGGAAGAATCTGCACGTCTGTTCCTTGAATTTGCCAAGCCTTACATTTCAAGCACCAACTGACGCAAACGGCGACGAGGTTCTGGCGTTATTGTCTTCAACGATCATGGGAAACAAGGTAGCCTTACACCGAAGATCACCCGTTTCACCTGAAAGAACCTCTCATGCCTGAAGCTATCTGGATTTCCTTTGCATTCGGCCTTGGCCTCCTGATTAAAGCCGTAGGCTTACCGCCGTTGGTAGGCTATCTGGGGGCGGGTTTCGTGCTCAGTGGTCTCGCCGCCAGCCCGTCTATCGGTATTTCTGCAGAACCCACATCGGTACTGGCGCATATCGCCCATTTGGGCGTATTGCTCATGCTGTTTACGGTGGGTCTCAAGCTCAAACTCAAGTCGGTTATCAGCCCAGAGGTAATCGGCGGCAGTTTGCTGCACTTTGCCATCACCTGCTTTGTGTTTACGCCCGGCCTTTACCTGCTGCTGGATATAAGCTGGTACGTGGCCTTCCTGTTAGCCGTTGCCCTATCGTTCTCCTCTACCGTATTAGCTGCAAAGGTACTGGAGAACAAACGCGAGCTCAGGGCATTCCACGGCCGGGTGTCCATCGGCATCCTGATTATGCAGGATTTGATTGCCTTACTGGTGATGAGCCTGGCTGCGGGCCAGACGCCTTCAGAGTGGGCGTTGATTGTCTTTGGCTTGCCACTGTTGCGGCCGTTGCTGTTCAAGCTACTGGATGCCAGCGGGCACGACGAACTGCTGGTTCTTCTGGGCCTTCTTTTGGCACTGGTGTTGGGAGGCATGGGCTTTGAAACCGTTGGCCTTAGTTCAGAGCTGGGCGCACTGATTTTCGGCGCCATTCTGGCCAACCACCCTCGCAGCCAGGAGCTGGCAAAATCCCTGTGGAGCGTAAAGGAAATCTTTCTGGTCGGCTTCTTTCTACAAATCGGCATAGGCGGCCTGCCAGATACAAACGCTATTATATTTGCCGTTGTGGCGGCTCTGGTGCTGCCTATAAAGGGGATTCTGTTCTTCTTCCTTATGCTGCTGTTCCGTCTGCGCGCCCGCAGCGGCTTTCTTACCGCGCTGGCTCTCACTAACTACAGCGAGTTCGGGCTGATTGTTGCCAGCATCGCGCTGCCAGAATGGCTGGTACCTTTAGCCATAACAGTGGCATTGTCGTTTCTGATTTCGGCACCGCTGAACCGGCTCGCCCACCCACTGTATGAGCGTTTGAGCCACCGGCTTGTGCCCTTCGAGAGTCAACAGCGCCACCCGGATGAGCTGCCCATTTCTCTGGGTGACACCCGCGTTCTGGTGATGGGAATGGGCCGCACCGGTACCGCAGCGTACGACTGGCTAAAAACATCAGAAGCAAGGCTAATGGCACTGGATTCTGACCTCCCCAAGGTGGAACGACACCAGGCGAAAGGACGGAACGTGGTCTACGCCGACGCTGAAGACAACACCTTCTGGGAAGCGCTACATATGCCAGCTGTGGAAGCCGTTATCCTCGCCATGAGTGATATAGAGGCCAAGCTGATCGCTGCGCGAATGCTGAGAAAACTGGGCTTTACCGGCTACATTGTCGCCCACACCATGTACGCGGACGAAGCCGAGCGTATTTGCGAGGCCGGCGCCGACGACGCCTACCTCACCATGAGCGAGACTGGCGTTGCGCTGGCCAGCCACCTTCTGGAAAAAATCCCGGCAATACCGGCGCTGGCTTCAGACAAAGCGAGCTGAACTCAACTTGCTGCGGTTAGAGCGCAGGTGCGAAAGCCGGTATACACGTCAGTTCTCTGGGGCAGATATGCCTGCCGATAAGTCCCGCGGATCAAGCTAGACGACGTGGCACAACTGCCACCACGGGTAATCTTATGATCCCCGAACTGGAGCGTAGACATGAACGGGTACATGTCTACGCAAAACCCGTCATAAGGCAAGAACTGACTGCTGGTCCATTCCCACACCGTGCCGATCATCTGCCGGCAGCCAAAAGGGCTGTCGCCTGCAGGATAATCCGCCACTGAGTTCTGCGCCATGCCGCTGGCGTTCATATCGGCATGCGTATCGTCTGGCAGCTCGTTACCCCAAGGATATCTCCGGAACGGCTCACCTTGCCTGTTACCAAGCGCCGCCACTTCCCATTCCTGCTCGGTAGGTAGGCGTCGGCCTGCCCAGCAGCAGTATGCTTCTGCCTCCCAGTAGCTGACATGGGTTACCGGTGCCTCCGGGTTCAAGGGCTGCCATTGATCAAATAACCGCTCCTGCCACTGACCATCACGCCTGCGCCAGTAGAGCGGGTGCTCTGGCGCTTGCAGCAAGGGGGTTGCCGACCCATGCACGTGCGCCATGTCCGTTTCTGTTCTCAGCCATTTCTGGCCACCAAACGACCACAGTTCAGGTTTTTGATAACCGCCATCCCCCAAGAAGGCCATGAATTCCTGATTGCTAACCAGGCACCGGGAAATCGCAAACCCACCCAGGCTTACCGCATGGCGTGGTTTTTCGGCGTCGAAAGCGAAATCCTCAGTCGCATACTGCTCCGACTCACCCGGCATGCCAATCAACCATTCGCCGGCGGGAACCGCGGCATCACCCTGCAATGGGCTGGCTTGCAACTCACCTGGTGCCGGGCGCTCAAAGCTTGCCCCTGGTGGCGCTGCGTAACCAACGGTCTGACGACACCACACCAGTGATTCTATATGCATATTCTGGTGATAAATGGCGTAACGGCACAGATACAGTTCGCGATCTGTCAGTAGCGCGCGCCCAATACGATCCGCCATTTTGTCGTAAACATGATCGAAATAAGCCAACGTCTTTTCAAGGCCGGGAAACAGTTCCGGGCGCCAGCGATCCTGATGATCAATGTGGAACGAATCCCACAGGTCATCCATGGATGGATCAAAGCTGACATCACCATCCAGCAGACTGAACACGAATACTTCATAGAAAAAGGCGGCATGGCCCATTTCCCAGAGTGGCGGATTCACCCCAGGGTGGTAAGGCACGTCAAGCTGTTGCTCGTCCAACGAGGTGATGAGTTCCCGCGTTCGCTTGCGTGTTAGCGCAAGCTCCGCCAGCAATTGAGCTCGATTCATCTGCTTTGCCTCCATCATGGCTCCTCAGGCTTGATTCACTCTTATACTATCAGGTCCAGACCAGCATAATGACTGGCACTGCAACAACCGTGACCACCAGGGTGAGGGGCAAACCCAGGCGCCAGTAGTCACCAAATTCGTAGCCCCCCGGCTCCATAACCAACGCGTTAGATTGATGCCCTATGGGCGTCATAAAGGCACAGGACGCACCAACGGCAACCGCCATCAACACCGCATCGGAAGGTATTTGCAAGTCACTGGCCAGGCTCAGCGCAATTGGCGCAACCACAATAGCCGCTGCTGCGTTATTTACTACGTTGGATAACAGCGTTGTGCTCACCAGTATCATCACCAGCACCGACGCAACCGAAAGATTCTCACCCAGCACCAGCATCTGTGCGGCAATCAAGCCCGCGCCCCCAGTGGTTTCCAAAGCTTGCCCCACGGGTATCATTGCCGCCAACAATACAATCACCGACCAATCAATTGCCTTATACGCCTCGGCTGCAGACAGGAGCTTCACCAGCACCATTGCAACCGCCCCGGCGACAAGAGCAACGGGGGCAGCAAGCAAGCCCGTCACAATGGTTGCGATGCTGGCCAAAAAGATGCCCGAAGCCATCGCAGTATTGCGGGGAGAACCCAACCTGAGGCCGCGCTCCGCCAACGGTAAGCATCCCAGTTCCACCAGGCTGCCAGCCAGGGAATCCTCGAAGCCCTGCACCAACAATATATCGCCGGCGTTGAAGCGTATATCGCCAAGACGTCGCTTGAGCCGGTAACCCAATCGCGCGACGGCCACAATGTTAAGCTGATAGCGCTCCCGTAACTGCAACCGGTTAGCAGTTTGGCCCACCAGCGAGGACTCGGGCGCTATAACAACCTCGACCAAGTGCAGCTCGCCTTTGGCTATCCGAACCGAAGATTCCTTATCGTCTTCTGTGTTTTCTTCGCTGTTAGCCTCGTTGGCTGCGCTATCGCTATTCTTTTCCTTGTCGTTTTCCGTTTCTTTATCGTCTATAGCCTGGTGTGCAAGCTCTAACCCGGTTTTATCGAGAAACGTCTGCAAGCTGGTGGTATCGGCCTCTACCAGCAGCACATCGCCCTCACGCATTACCTTGTAGGTGGAGGGTACGGCTTGGCGCTGCTCGCCTCGAATCAAAGCAAGAACCACAATATCCGGCTCATCGCCGGCTCCGGTGATCAAGCTATGCAAAGTAGAACCTGCGTGAGGGGAATCCACAGGGATGCGCAACTCAGTAACGTATTCACCCACGCTAAACAACTTGCTGTTGGCCGCGCTTTCCTCCCGTCGAGGTGTAAAGCGCCAACCAACAAGTGTAATAAAGGCAATCCCTGCCAGCGTAATAGCTACGCCAACAGGCGCAAAATCGAACAACCCGAAAGAGCCGCCCTCACGATAAGAGGCAATGATGATGTTAGGCGGCGTACCTATGAGGGTCATGGTGCCGCCAAGCAGCGACCCGAAGGCCAAAGGCATCAGTAGCAGAGAAGGTGAACGCCCTGCCTCACGTGACATCCAGATAGCAACTGGCATCAGCAACGCAAGCGCACCCACGTTATTGATAAAACCAGAGCAAAGCGCCACCACGCTAGTCAGGGTGAATACCTGAAGTGTCGGTCGATGGCCGATCTTACCCAGCAGACGTGCGATGTTGTCTACCACCCCACCGTTCACCAATCCTTGGCTGATAACCAAAACCGCAGCCACGGTAATCACAGCAGGATGACCGAAACCGGCAAACAGTGCGTCTGTTGGCACCAAACCCGTAATGGCCACCGCCAGCAACGCCAACATAGCCACCACATCAAAACGCAGGCGGTTCCATACAAACATCGCAAGGGTAATTCCAAGCACCAAAAATACAGTGCCCTGCTCGATACTCAAGGGCGATCTCCTGCATCGGGACGGGGAATGAAACTTAGCAAAGCCGCGTGGGCGGGCACTTAGGGGCGATGACGGCCTCTTGGGTCATGTCAGCCAACTTTACAGTTTTACGTCGCGCCAAGCATCCGTATTTCGCAACCGCTTGTATAGTCTTACCTATATGCTTTATGGCACACAACCTGCCTGCAAAGAAGGCACATAGAATAATATTCATGGCTGTATGTAACAGTCATAGCGGGTCACTCAGGGCAGTGGCCGGAGCCTTAGCCGTACCGGTTAGTTAACGCATTCCTGAACGACTGGCAGTCCCATTTCCGAGGCACCACTTTTGTGGAGGTTTGCCATGGTGGAAAAGAGACCGCTTGTTTGGCTGTCAGCAGCAAACAGCAAAACTTACGCACGAAAAGAGCTGGAGACGAGCTGGAACCTGATTGATTTCAACCTTGGCAACCCGGTGTCCCTGCTGGCGGCAGCCACCAATGGCGCCAGAGTTGGTGTGCTGGAGTTCCCTGGGCTATCAAGCGAAGACTTTCCACCGCCGGAAAGCTGGTTAGAGACGCTTGGACTGAGATACTGGGTTGCGATCGCCCCTCAAAGGCCCGTATGCGGATCGCGCATGGCCAGGCTAATCACCCACTACTGTTCCGATTTCCATACTCTGCCCGTGGACTACAAGCGCATTAATACCGTGCTGGGTCACTTGTGGGGCATGGCAACAATTTTAGAGCCAGCTAACATCTCTGCACAGGATAGCTACCAGAGACTGGCACTGCGGGGAAGCTCCCAAGCCATCCAGCAGGCTCGAAGCTTGCTCCGTCGTTTTGCGGCAACATCAGAGCCTGTATTAATTACCGGAGAAAGTAGCACCGGAAAAGAGGCGGCAGCCAAGTTCATTCACTCCCAATCTGCCCGTGCAGCTGGCCCGCAGGTTACCATTAACTGTGCGGCCCTGCCCGCAACACTTACCCAAAGCGAGCTGTTTGGCTATGAAAAGGGCGCCTTTACTCACGCTCTGAGCGCTCGGCCAGGCCGGCTTGAACAGGCGAACGGGGGCACGCTGGTATTCGCCGGCATTAACGAACTTAAACTGGACCAACAATCTGCCATCTTGAGGTTTCTTCAAGAAGGCCACATTGAGCGGGTCGGCGGCAACGCACAAATCCCGATCGACTGCAGAATTATCACCACCACCACCCAACCGTTACCAGAGTTAATTGCACTCGGAGGCTTCCGCAGTGATGTGTATTACCGGCTGGGTGGCCTCGAAGTGAAGCTACCTGCGCTGAAAGACAGGCTTGAGGACATCCCAGCCCTTGCCCAAGCAATGCTTAATGCCGCTTCTTCTGGAGCCAAGCCGAAACGGCTAACTAAGGGGGCTATCCAAAGCCTGATAAACCATTCATGGCCAGGCAACTTTCGAGAGTTACAGAACTGCTTGCAACAAGGGTGGCTACTCAGCGATGAATCCACCCTTGAAGCTTCCGATCTTGGGCTGGCTAACCCGGGGCTAGCCTTGAAAGCTTCCACCCATCTCAACCTTAAAGAGTTCCGCGCCCGGGCCGACCGGCAAGCACTTTTATGCAGCCTCCGAATGGCGAATTACAACATGTCGGAGGCTGCGAGACTTCTGAACATATCGCGAGTCTCGCTCTATCGGCTGATGAACAAGTACACCCCAAACACGAGCAACCAAAACACCCGCCAAGGCACTGACCAAAAGGGAGATTTGCAATGAGGTTCCAAACTCACCTACTACTCACTGTCAGTTTGAGCATGATTCCTGCAATCAGCGTTGCAAAACCAGAGAGTGATGACGCTGGAAAAACACAGACCCGCAGCGAGAAATCGCAAGACCAAGCCTCAGATATTGCCTCAATCACCTCTGACCGTGGCATTGTCACCCAGCCGGGCCGCTTCACCATTGAGCCGTCCTTTTCCTATGCCCACAGCAACGCAACGCAGGTTGCGGTGGAAGGCTATACGGTGATTCCCGCCCTGCTGATAGGCCTGATCAATATTTCAGAGGTTCAACGGGATATTTTTGTCGGAGCCCTGTCGCTCAAATATGGGTTTACCAGCCGATTTGAGGCAGCAGTGCGCGCACCCTATCTGAGCATTCAGGAAGACCTTCGGGAGCGCCAGGCATTTGAAGGTACGCCTGTTGATACGCTGCGGGAGTCATCCGGCGAAGGCTTGGGCGACGTAGAGCTGTCCTTTCGCTATCAGCTAAATGACGGCCTGGAAGGTTGGCCCTACGTTATTGGCTCACTCCGGGCAAAAGCGCCCACAGGGGACAGCCCATACGATGTCGACCAACGTGTCGTTATGGACAGTAACGGCAATCCCATAGGGCTTGAGCTTGAAGAAAGGCCAACAGGTTCCGGGTTCTGGTCATTCGAACCGGGCATATCGTTCATCTACCCTTCGGATCCTGCCGTCCTCTATGGCAACCTGAGTTATGTCTTTACGCTGAAAGACGAAAAGGGCTTCGAGAACGGCAATACTGTTGATCCGGGTGATGTGGTTCGGTTTGGCTTTGGCATGGGGTTCGCGTTCAATCAACGCACATCGTTCAGCCTTGGCTATGACCATTCAATTATTCGAAAGACGACCTATGAGCGCGACTTTGATCTTTTTGGTGCAAACTTCGACAGTATCCAGATCGGCTCGTTGTCGTTTGGGCTTTCTCAACGGCTGTCGCCCAGCACAACCTTAAGCCTTACCGTCAGTGTCGGCGTAACGGAAAATGCGCCGAACAGTGAGATTACACTGAAGTTGCCAATTAGCCTCTAAGCGATTAAAGGCTGTATGTGCATGCTCGTCAGCGCCCGAGAAACTGGAGGATGGGGTTGCGCAGGCTATCGGGAATGCGGTAACCGGAACCCAGATTATTCAGCTCGATATTTAGCTGTCGAGCATTCTGTATGACCGATCCATTCAAGTCATTCTGAATCAGCGTCATCCACCCTCCTGCACCTGTGGCGGCAGAGACCAACGCCTGTCCATTCTGCCCGGAGTTAATGATACCAAGCACAGTCTCCATTCGGTGCGGCGCTATCTGCCCGCTCACTATCTGGTTCAGGTTGGGGATGGTTAGTCGATTGATCGCCAGGGTTTCGCCGTTGACAGAAACCACTTGCTCCAGCCCTATCGAAATCTCCAAATTGTTCAGGCTAAAGCCACCCCTTTGTGACGCTAGTTCGCCATCGCTCATAGCCAAAGCCTGCGTCAGCCCATCGGCCACTGCAGGCATGCCGGCACCTCCTAGAGCAAAGGCCAAACCCATCATTGCCCATCGCTGTTTGCGAACCATGTGTTACCACTCCCTCGTGGATGGCCAATATGGCAACGTATGGCCAAGTGGCGGGCCTTCCTGCCCCTTAAACAGCGGCGCCCGGACAATTTGTGGCCAGTCTCCGCCTGTCAGGAATGTGCTACGCCCCTGTTGTAAATGGCTACGAATAACAAAGGCTGCACCGTTCCAATAGCCCTCAAACTCGGCTCTTGGGTATACTTTAAGCCCGCGAGCTGGGTCGCCAACAAACACTTCCTGCTCACTGATTCCCTTAATAACAACAAAATGCCGGAAACCATCCATGTTCAAAAGCACAATGACCGGCAGTCGCACCTTTTCTCGCAGGCCCGATAACGGCATGCGAAAACCGTCGGCCTGATAGCCTTCAGACTCCAGAAACCGCTTCATATCCAGCATTGAGAAACCTTCAAGGCGCACCTTTTCCGGGTCTGCCAGCGAGAACATCCCGGTAAAAACGTCATGCTCCGTAAAGGAATCATCGTAGTGATAAGACAGCAGTGAGGCTATCGCGGCAGAACCGCAACTAAAATCAAACTGCTGTTGCATGATCGAACTAAAACGTTGCTCCTTGAAGCTGCGAACCCCCAACTGGAGGTCGCCACCCACTCCCGGCAGCATAACAGTACCGGCAAAAGCAGTGGACCAGAGCATCGCAGCGCCCACTGTGGATACAACAAGCCTCCGACTCACCATGGCCCACCTCCTGTCAGCGATTGATATGAATATTTACCTGTGTGCTGTCCTGAATCACCACCTGGTTACCGGTGTTCTGAATAACCGTGGCAATACCGCTCATATTCCCGAATGCTTGATCTGAAATCAGATTGTCTCCGGTCGTTGAATTGCCCGACAACGTGTTTCCGGCAACCACCCCATTCTGATGGTTTTCGTTGATCTGCAACTGGAGAGGAACCCCCTGTCGCCCGCTGGTACCTTCTAGCTGATCTGCACTCATCGTGGGTAGCGTCATCCATTCTTCGGCTACCGCTGTGCCAGCCAGTCCCATAGCAACAAACAAACATACGGTTTTCAAAATCCCTCTGATGACGTTAGTCATAACGTGCCTCCCGACAGCAGCCAGGGCCACACTCTGGAGCGTGGCCCGCTTTGCTTACTCGCTACCACCGCCACCTGCGGACAGGTTAGACATAACACTCACGTTAGCCTGGGTAACACTTCCCACGCCGGCGTTTTGGGCAAAAGCGCCTACGCCTGTGAAGTTAGCCGAACCTCCACCTATCCGGTTGGACACACGGGTTTCAGTGTAAGATTTCCTGCCGTCAGCATCTCCGTAGTTAATGGTAGTGCCACTCACTGCGCCATCAAGATCGGCGTTGTTCATGAACACATCCAATGAGAGGGACACATCCGTGGTGCTGTTGTCAGAGCTGTCACTGTTGCCGCTGTCTGCGACTTTAAATGAATCGCTCACGTTAGTGCTGTTATCCGAGTTGTCTGAATTATCCGAATTATCCGAATTATCCGAGTTGTCAGAATTATCGGAGTTGTCCGAATTGTCTGAATTATCGGAGTTGTCCGAATTGTCATTTCCGCTGTCAGCAATTTTGAACGAGTCACTGACACTGGTGCTGTTATCCGAGCTGTCGGAGTTGTCAGAGCTGTCCGAATTATCCGAACTATCCGAATTGTCCGAATTATCGGAGTTGTCAGACATATCATTCCCGCTGTCAGCAATTTTGAACGAGTCACTGACACTGGTGCTGTTATCCGAGCTGTCGGAGTTATCAGAGCTGTCTGAGTTGTCCGAATTGTCGGAGTTGTCTGAGGCATCCGAATTGTCGGTATTGCCACTGTCGGCAATCTTGAATGCATCAGCAACATCTGTGCTGTTGTCTGAATTATTCGAATTATCCGAGCTGTCCGAATTATCCGAGTTGTCCGAGTTGTTTGAGGCATCCGAATTGTCGGTATTGCCACTGTCGGCAATCTTGAATGCATCAGCAACATCTGTGCTGTTGTCTGAATTATTCGAATTATCCGAGCTGTCCGAATTATCAGAGCCATCCGAGTTATCGGAATTGTTGGTGTTCGTTGAGTTGTTGTTTCCCGAGTCGGCATTTCCCGAATAGCCGTTGTTGGCCGTGGAGGTATCCTTCGCATTGGTGTTCGGATCTCCGTCTCCACCTTGATCCGCATAGGCGAAACCGGAAACACCCAAACTCATTGCGATCGCAGCTGCTAGCAGTCCTTTCCTTGCATTCATGATGTCATTTCCTTCTAGGTTATTGGCTTTGTTAAAGGATCCGACCCAACCCGCTAGCCTTCGGGTAAGCCAAGGTCCAGACCCGCTAGGTGGAGAATGCGATTCCCGTGCCAGAATATGAGCACACAATCTAAGACTATGCTTTTAAAAGTGTTTTTTGCGGTAGCGCTCGAGGGAAACCAGCTGCACGAAGGCAGGAACTGTTTCAGGGATGAAACAGTCTGGATAAAGAAAAGTAGTGAATCGAAGGTTTGTGCAGCCGTTTCAGTCACATACATGAAACCGGCAGTGTAAAAAAACCCCGTCAGCTGTTTCCAGCTACGGGGCTTTTACCCTCGGAACAGGCCCGAGAGTGGGAACACAATAAGCCGTTCGCTTAGAACTGGTTCATCGTGTTGTCTCCACCACCGGCTTTCAACGCGGCATCACCTGCGAAGAATTCCTTATGGTCGTCACCGATGTTAGAGCCGGCCATGTCCTGGTGCTTAACAGTGGCGATACCCTGACGAATCTCTTCACGCTGTACGCCTTTAACGTAAGCCAGCATGCCTTGTTCGCCGAAGTAGCCTTTGGCCAGGTTGTCGGTAGACAGTGCCGCAGTGTGGTAAGTCGGCAGCGTGATCAAGTGGTGGAACACACCCGCTTCACGAGCAGCATCGCGCTGGAAGTTAGCGGTCCATTCGTCAGCCAGCTTGCCCAGTTCGGTGTTGTCGTACTCTTCGCTCATCAGCTTGGGACGGTCGTATGCAGATACGTCCTTACCTTCTTCAGTCCAGGCATCGAATACCTGCTGACGGAAGTTCAGAGTCCAGTTAAAGGACGGGCTGTTGTTATACACCAGCTTGGCATCTGGAACTTCTGCCTTGATGCGGTTAACCATGGCAGCAATCTGGCCAACGTGCGGCTTCTCGGTCTCGATCCACAGCATATCCGCGCCATTTTGCAGGCTGGTGATGCAGTCAAGAACAACACGGTCTTCACCAGAGCCTTCTTTGAACTGGAACAGGCCAGATGCCAGACGCTTAGGCTTAACCAGCTTACCGCCTTGCTTGATCACAACGTCGCCGTTATTGATGTCGGCAGCGTTTTCGATAATGTCGCCATCGATGAAGCTGTTGTACTGGTCGCCCAGGTCGCCTGGCTCGTCGGTTACAGCGATTTGCTTGGTCAGGCCAGCACCCAGTGAGTCAGTACGGGCAACGATCACACCGTCGTCCACACCCAGCTCCAGGAACGCCAAACGAACAGCATTGATCTTGGACAGGAAGTCGGCGTGAGGAACGGTTACTTTGCCGTCCTGGTGGCCACACTGCTTCTCGTCAGAAACCTGGTTCTCGATCTGGATAGCACAGGCACCCGCTTCAATCATCTGCTTAGCCAGCAGGTAGGTCGCTTCGTCGTTACCGAAACCGGCATCGATGTCTGCAATGATCGGTACAACGTGTGTTTCGTGGTTGTCGATCTGCTTGATCAGCTCTTCTGCCTTGGCAGTGTCGCCCGCTTTTTCAGCGGCTTCCAGGTCACGGAACAGGTGGTTCAGTTCCCAGGAATCTGCCTGACGCAGGAAGGTGTACAGCTCTTCAATCAGGCCAGAAACGGCCGTCTTCTCGTGCATGGACTGGTCAGGCAGCGGACCGAACTCGGAGCGCAGTGCCGCAACCATCCAGCCAGACAAGTACAGGTAACGACGCTTGGTAGAACCGAAGTGCTTCTTGATAGCAATTAACTTCTGCTGACCAATAAAACCGTGCCAGCAACCCAAAGACTGGGTGTACTGAGACGTATCGTTGTCGTAGTTGGCCATGTCTTCGCGCATGATCTTGGCGGTGTACTTGGCGATATCCAGGCCTGTTCTGAACTTGTTCTGAGCGCGCATACGAGCCGCGTGCTTAGGGTTGATAGCGTTCCAGGTCGGGTTTTGCTTCAGTACGGAAGCAATGGCATCGACGTCTTTTGCGTATGGCATGGTTTCGATCCTTATGTTGATGAGCGAGCTTGCCAAGTACTTTAATGGCTCAGGATTTATAATTGAAATTTATATAATCTATTTTCAGCATTTTTCTTATGAATGGTGACAATGAAACAACAGTGCTCAACCGCGGGCCTCAAGACTGACCAAGCACCACCAATCGGTCACCTGGCTGCAAGTCCAGATACTGCCTGCGTGGGGGGTTCATCATAAGGTGCCGCCCGCGAGAATCCGCGGTGGCCCGGAGTACGCCAAGAGCCACCTCACCCTGAGTAGCCAGTACCTTTTCCAGTACGTGGAAATCTGCACTCGCCGGCAGTGGGTAATCTTCAGGCGACTGGAACCGAATCTCCGCCCCGCCGGCGGTAAACAACTCATCCAGCACAACCCTAAGCTCTCGGCGCAGTGCGACCTGAGCCAAAATATGGCTGAGGATCATCGGGCTGATGAGCATTTCGCTCTGGTGACCGTAGAGCAGTTGGCGGTTGTCCGGGTCGCTTAGCTCCATAATCAGCTGCGGGCGCCCAGGCGATTCTGCCAAAATATCTTCAAGCTGGAGGTAGCCAACCATTGTTCGCGCATCGGCCTCTTCACCGGAGGCTAGTCGATCGCTACTCAGTAGCATAATGGTGTCGTAACCAGCAGGGTTGATCCGGCGCAACTCCTCCTCAACCATGTAATCCGCTTCGATGTGGCCGCAGTTCTCCAAAGGCTTTCCGACGGCATAACGTCTGAGCGCATGCTCACGCTCAGATATTGGCACAACCGAGACAATATCTATCACGGGTTGCGCCGGACCGTAACTCGCGAACTCAGCCATCAGGCTGGGCACCCTGCGGTTCCAGCCAAGCAACAGAATGCGGCGGCCTTCCAGCCCTTCTCCGCGCACAACACGCCTAGCCTCCCCACGGCTTATCTGAGGCAGCGATTGGGTTTTAGAATCCGCATCCGTTTCGGAGTAATCCCGGGCCATCATCACAACCCGATCTTCCATTTTTATAGGCGTCGCCGATGACGCTGCCAGCTGAACCTCCCAACCCGGCTCGCACTTTCGAAGCAAGCCAAGAACAACTGCGCCCGGGCGCTCGGCAGCCAGCTCTCCAAGGGTCATGCCCTCTATGGATTCGCCACCTCGAATAAAGAGTTCATTGCCCTCACCGGCCGTGAGCAGCTCGTTATAAACCTCAGACAACCCGGGGTGCAGCACATTCTGCACCATCAGGCGGCTAATGGTAGCGTTGCCGGCTACCACTTCGACTGCACCGGGGTAAGCTCGCTCAACCACCGGCAATTTGCGAATATCCTGAATCTCTGCCACCACATAAGGCAGGGGCGCCTGGTACTGTCGTGCCTGCGCTGCAATGGACAACAGTGCTTTAACGGTTTCTACATCGGAGGAAATCAGGCTACCAACCTCGTAGGCTGCGCTGGGCACAATCACTGCAGCTGCATCCAGGCAAGCGACCCTGTGCAGGGCCTCTGGCTGAATTGCCAAGCCGGAGCGCAAAATGATCTGGCGAGCGCGCGGGCCAATGCCCGGCTCATTACGCAGCTCATGAACCTGCGCAGCAGACGCTTCTTCGGATAAAACCACCAGGTTCAGCTTCTGAATATCATGTTTTTGCAGAAACCGGCGCATACGCCCGGAGGAACCCAGCAACTCCGAAAGCAGCGGCAATGTCTGATTTGTCCACCCCAGCACAACCACATGATTTTTCAGAATAACCGGAGTTAGCCCACGCTCCAGATCCGCCATTTTGGCAATCAGCCAGCGGGTAAGAATGGCCACCAGAGTGCCCATAAACACCACATACCCACTGATGGTTAACAGTGTCGAGACGAAGCGCTGCCAGGTACCCACATCGTCACCCAGATAGCCGGGGTCGGTCAGGCGCAGAAAAGCCCACCAGACCGCCGAACCTGGGTCATCAAACTCACCACCCTGGGGAACCACCAGCAGGCCACCAATGAGGGAAATCAGCCCGATAAAAACACCTACGACTACCAGCTGGAAGCCTGCGCCCTTAACCAGCTGTCGCTCTACAATAAACTTCACACGGTCCACTACCCGGAAGGGCAGCATGGCAGTCTTTTTCATCAATTTGGCCCGGAGGGATTTGAAAGCGTTGAGTTGTGCTGAGCCATGGATGACAAGGGCAATGCCAAGGCCTCTCGCAACGTTGAGGTAAACTGCAAAACCCCTTCCACCGGCCCAAGTCCACCGCGGGCAAGGGTTCGCTGTGGCTGAGACTGCAAATCGGCAATCACAATTCGTGTACCGTCATGTTGGCAGGTGGCAATCAATTTATTGAGGGCCGACAGGCCGCCCGCATCCAGTACAGTAACGCCATCGACATACAGGATAAACCCGTCGACGTTTCGAGAGAGCTCCGCAAGTTCACCAAAAATACGGTCTGCCGCTGCAAAAAACAGCGGGCCATTAATTTTGAACACCCGCCAGCCAACCGGCAGGCTTTCTTCCGTGACTCGCTTGCCGTTTGTGATATCAGTCACCTTGGTCATTTCGGCCATTTCACGCATAAACAGCACAGCGGCCAGCAAAACGCCGGTGGTAATGGCAATAACCATATCCAGCGCCACCGTTAGCGAAAAGCATGTCAGGAAAACCAGCACGTCACTGCGCGGCGCGGTCTTCAGCAAGCGTAAAGCCTTTGGCGCCTCACTCATATTCCAGGCCACCACAATCAGCAGGGCCGCCATAGCTGGCATGGGCAGGTAGGCCAACACGCCCGCCAAGGATACCAACGCCAGCAGAACCACCGCAGCATGAATCATCGCTGCAACCGGCGATTCGGCGCCGGCACGGTAATTGGCAGCAGAGCGAGCAATGGCCGCGGTTGCGGTGATACCCCCAAAAAATGGCACGATAATATTGCCAAGCCCCTGCCCCATCAGTTCGCTGTTGGCGCTGTGGCGCTTTCCGGTCATGCCATCAAGCACCACGGCGCACAGCAGCGACTCAATAGCGCCAAGCATAGCTATGGCGAACGCCGCGGGCAGCAACTCGCGCACCATGTTCCAGGACAGCCCGATGGCCAGACCGCTGGCGTCCGCTTGCTGCCAAGGCCAGGCGAACTCCGGCAGAACAGGCGGAATGCCCGCGCCCATGCCACCACCCGGCAGCAGATAACTAAAGCGCGACCCTATGGTATCAACCGTGGCGCCATTCGCGTTCAGCCATACCGCCAGCAGGCTGCCAATAACCACTGCCGGTAAATGCGGCGGAATCGGAGTTTTCAGGCGCGGCCAAAGCAGCATAACCGCAAGCGTCACCACGGCGACCAAGGCGCTCATGCTATCCAGCGCAGGGAAACTCTGCGCCAGCACTGCCAATTTGTCCCAGTAGTGTTCCGGCATGGCAGGCACAGCCAGACCAAAAAAGTCTTTTACCTGTAACGTGGCGATCACCACGGCAATTCCACCGGTAAACCCAAGCGTAACGGATTCCGGAATGTATTCGATAAAACGGCCCAGCCGCATGAGCGCCATGATAATCAGCAGAACACCAGACATCAGGGTGGCAAGCAACAGACCGCCAAGGCCGTAAGCCTGGGCAATAGGATAAAGAATAACCACAAAAGCCGCCGTCGGGCCCGAGACACTAAAACGGCTACCGCCTGTCAGGGCAATAATGAAACCGGCAATAAACGCGGTATACAGTCCGTACTGGGGCGCTACACCGCTTGCAATAGCCAGAGCCATGGCCAGCGGTATTGCGATAATACCCACCGTAACCCCCGCCATGAGATCGCGCAGGAATCGACGACGGTTATAAGGCTGATCAATACAAGCTTCCCGGAAGGCATGGGCAAGCCGGAGTGAAAAAAGGTGAGCGCGATGGGGCATACTGACCTCGTGTCTAGGAATACATGCAGGTAGCGAGGCCCTACATCATATATAATTTTGCCATGAAAAAATTATTCATCGCCATGCCAGTTTTGCTAATAGGCAGCCTGGCTGGGTGTGCAGCTATAAACCATTCCGACAAAAGCAGTGCCGACACACGCCCCCAAACCCTTTACGAGGCTCGCCTGGTTAACCCAGCTAGCGGCACCGGGTTGAACGTAACGGCGCTTGCCCAAAGGCTTGAACACACCGATGTGGTGGTCATTGGTGAACTCCATGGTCACCAGGCGTCTCATCTTTTGCAATCAAAGCTTCAAGCTGCCCTCTACCGCCAGAAACCGCGCCAAGTGCTGTCGATGGAGCAATTCGATCTGGACAACCAAGCCGCAGTGGATGCCTACTTGAGCGGCAAAACCGGCGAAACTGAAATGATTGAAGACAGTGGCGCCTGGGACAATTATCGCGCGTCCTACCGCCCGCTGATGGAGTTTGCACGCCAGCACGGCTTACCAGTGATTGCGGCCAACGCACCTGCGTCGGTTGTACGTTGCGTCGGCCGGACAGGGCCGGATTACCTGAACAGGCTACCCGCTAGTGATCGGGCACAATTACCAGCTAATCCATTTTTGGACACTGCAGCCTACCGCAAAAAGTTCGATGTCGTTATTGCCGACAGCCACAGCGCAGCAAATGCAACCATGCGCGAGCGCATGAACAACACCTATCAAGCCCAACTGCTGCGGGACAACACCATGGCAAATCGCATACTGGCTGCCCGTGCAGCACACCCTGGCGCCCAGATTGTCCACACCACCGGCACATTCCACAGCGAAGAGCACCTGGGAACCGTTGCACTGCTCAAGCAACGGGCTCCAGACATTTCGGTTGCTGTAATTTCCCCCGTAGTCTGGCCCGTGAACACAAACGAAGGGCCCTTGCATAGCAGCCGCCATAAGGGCGATTATCTCTACTTTATTCAGCCTCTACCGGACGCGTTCCGCAACGCCGAGCGCGAACAAGAGGCCATGTCTGCCAGGTTCCGTCGGCCCGCTAAAAATACCTGCCAAGGAGATTCTCCATGAAAATCATTGCTGCGTTTATTCTGGGTCTCAGCGCGATTATTTCCGCCTCGTTTATCGGCGACGGCCTAACCGACCTGCGAACCGGCGACCGCTACGTTACGGTGAAAGGCGTGGCAGAACGGGAAGTCACAGCAGACCTTGCCCTATGGCCGATCCGTTTTGTAGCCACTGGCAACAGTCTTGGCGAGGCACAGGAAAAAGCCAACAGCAGTCGCGATGCCATCATGGCGTTCCTGAAGCTACAGGCCATCAGCGACGGTGCGGTAGAACTTCAACGGCTGGATGTTACCGACACCCGAGCTAATCCGTACCAGGACGACAACAGTAAACAGAAATTCATTATCAGCCAGACCCTGATGGTGCGCAGCGACAACATAGAAAAATCCGCCAAGCCGCACAAGCCGTCAGCGAGCTGGTTGATTCCGGCGTAGTGTTGTCATCCGACTATGGCCCAAGCGGGCCCACTTACCTGTTTAACGGTCTGAATGAAATCAAGCCAGATATGATTGCCGAAGCAACGGCTTCCGCCCGCGAGTCAGCCAGCCAATTTGCCAAGGACGCCAAAACCGAACTGGGCGACCTGCGACGGGCCAACCAGGGTGTGTTCCAGATACTTGCCCGGGATCAGGCCCCGGGGGTTTCCGAGCAGCAGCAGCCAGTGAAGACCGTGCGGGTGGTTTCTACTGTTGAGTATTATTTACGGTAACGACCTCAAAAGACCACCCATCTATTGGGTCTGAACCATTTCGTCGGTTACCTGATACTCACCCTCCAGCCAGCGCAGAATTTCGCTGGCTGCCAGGTGATCATAGACATCGTAGGTACGCATCAGGCTTTGCCGCTTTTCCTCGCTGATGCGCCCAAGGCCTGCATCCTGAAGCACCAGCAGGTCGGCGTGGAGCTGCTCTGCCAACTCCCGCCCAAGCACTTCTTTCGCAGCACTAAGGAAAGCATGGCCGTACTGATATTCAGAACCCAGGCGATAAGACTCAGCCAGAGTTATCGCAGGAATCGTGGTTAATGTTGGCTGCAGCGCTGGGTTGATCCCATGGCCAGAAAGGTAGGCGCCGTTAGCCGCAGGACGGCCGGTAAATGCCCGCAGGTGCAAGTGCCGGGACATACGGTCGCCGTCGTTCACCGGGTAATTATCCCAAAGCACCGGTTTTCGCCCAAGCTGGTCAGTCACCCGCTTTAGATGCCCGGGAGAAATCTCTCTGGAGCAGACCTCCTCCCCGGTCCAAAATACCTGAATGTCATGATCCAGCAGGCGACCAAGGGTTTCCAGATAGCCTGCAGGTCGTTCCCCGAACACTCGATCCAGCACCGGATCATCAGAATAGTAACTGGGGCATATGGAAAGATAGCGAACCTGAGTGCGCTCGCGAATCCAGTGCATGATATCCGCTTGGGTTTGCGCAAGCGCAGGGGTATCGGCATGCATGTCGTCGAACAGGATGGCCAGCTCATCGATTCCAATACGATCAAGTAACTCAAGCTTCGCAGCAAGAGCGGTACGGGCGGCATCGTCAAAACAGTTAAAGATTTCGAAAGGGCTCAGGCCGATACCGAACCGTACCCCTTGCTTGCGACAAAACCTGCCAAACCCTGCCAGCTCTGCAGCCATTGCTGGTGGATGCGGCTCCTGCCAGCGCCGGCGCAGGAAGGCATCCGCTTTAGGTGCGTAAAGATAAAACCCGTAACCGTGTGGCGCCAGTGCACGCACAAGCTGTTGCCGCTCCTGCCAGTTCCATACCGGCCCGTAGAAGCCCTCAATAATTCCCAACGTTGTGCTCATGGCGCTCTCCCTGTGGCAACCCGTGTATTACCACATGGTATACCTGCGGCAAGGGAATGGTATATCCCATCTGTATTGCCCGGTGCCAAAGCAGGCTACTATACAAAAAATTCTGACGGAAACTGTTATGAGCCCTTCCCAGGCCCGGTTGGGCAGTCTTGATGCATTACGAGGCCTCGCCGCTCTGGGGGTGGTGCTTTTTCATTATCTGCCCTATTACGACAAACTCTTCGGCCACGAGTTTGAAATCCCGCAACTGCTAACAGACACCCTGCTGTTTGGCCGTTACGGGGTTCACCTGTTTTTCATTCTCAGCGGCTTTGTCATCTTCATGACCCTCGAGCGCACCCGCAATGCGGTCTGGTTTGGACTAGCCAGAGGGATTCGTCTCATGCCGGCACTCTGGGCCGGCATTACCCTTACTTTTGTTTCGGTGCACCTTTTCGGCCCGGAAAGCCGGGCTGTCAGCCTTGAAACCGCACTGCTCAACGCAACTCTGCTGCACGAGTATCTAGGTGCGGAGCACGTCGACGGGGCCTATTGGAGCCTGGTGATAGAGGTTACCTTCTATAGCTGGATGGCATTGCTGTTCTACAGTCTGCGCGACTGGTCTCGGCTTCGACTGGCCCTGTGGGTTTGGATGCTGGTGAGCTACGCTGGCGTCTTCTGGTGGAAACAAATACCCGATGGCGTGGAGTTTTTGGTCAAGGATCTGATGTTTGTGAAATATGCACCGCTGTTTATTGGTGGCATGTTGATTTTCCGTATTTACCGATACGGGCGCCCAGTGGCTGGAGATTCGGCATTATTGGCGCTGGCTGTTTGCCACGGCCTGCTTGCCTACAAACTTCCATACAGTCTTTTCGTACTAGGTTGCTTTGCGGTGTTTGCGCTGGCTGTTGCCGGTCGCCTGAACTGGCTAGCCAACAAACCCATGCTGTGGCTGGGAAGCCTTTCCTACAACCTGTACCTGGTGCACCAGAATATTGGCTATGGTGTCATCACCCTAAGCTATAACGCAGGCCTACCAGGATGGCTTGGGGTCTGTCTCGCCCTTGCCATGGCACTGCTTCTTGCATCCCTGATTCACTACAGTATTGAGAGACCGGCATTGCGACGATTCCGGGCCTGGCGCAGCCGCGCCGAAACGGCGCAAACAGCCAGCAAAGCAGCGGCAACTACCAAGCAGGTTTAAGGGCTCCAGCTATCCGCCAGGCTGGTAGCATTCGCCCTAAACAGACTTACGACCTAGGTCGTACCTGTGTTATTTTTCATTTCGCTGCCTTCCAATACTTGATAATGTGAAGTAGTTGTAAGGCTTCCCAAAGAAAGCCCAAGCTCGACCCACAAAAATGACAAAAGGACACAAGAGCTATGAAGATCCGTTCCGTTCTCTGCGCAGCGGTACTCGCTGTGGCAGCAACTTTTGCCTCTACCCAGGTGTTGGCCCAGGATACATTTACCCTAAAGCTGGCAGAAACCTGGGGTCCGAACTTCCCGATTTTTGGTGACACCACCAAGAATTTCGCCAAATCTGTCGAGAAGATGTCTAACGGGCGCCTGAAGATCCGTATCGATTCTGCCAACAAGCACAAGGCCCCTCTGGGCGTGTTTGATATGGTTAAGGCTGGCCAGTACGACATGGGCCACTCCGCTTCCTACTACTGGAAAGGCAAAGTGCCTGAAACCCTGTTTTTCACCAGCATGCCCTTCGGCATGGACGCTGTTGAACAGTGGGCCTGGTTTTACCACGGCGGCGGCATGGAGCTGATGCAGGAAGTGTACGAACCACACAACATGCTATCGTTCCCGGGTGGTAACACCGGCGTTCAAATGGGCGGTTGGTTTCGTGAGGAAATTAAATCGCTGGACGACCTTAAAGGTCTGAAAATGCGTATTCCGGGCTTTGCCGGTGAAGTCTTTGCTGAAGTAGGCGTTAACCCAACCAACATTGCACCTGGCGAGCTGTACACCGCGCTTGAGCGCAACACCATCGACGCAGTTGAGTGGGTTGGCCCGGCCCTGGATCTGCGCCTTGGCTTTCAGCAAATTGCCGATTACTACTACACTGGCTGGCACGAACCTGCCACTGAACTGCAGTTCCTGATAAACACGAAGGTCTGGGAAAAACTGCCAGCAGACTTGCAAGAAATTATGCGCGTTGCCATGCGCACTGCCTCGTACGACATGCTGGTACTCTCACAGCACGCCAATGCAGAAGCTTGGGCCAACATTAAAAAAGACTATCCGAACGTGCAGATTAAGCAGTTCCCCCAAGACATCTTTCAGGCCATGTACGATGCCAACAAAAAGCTCCTCAAGGAAGCTTCTGAAAGCAATGAGCAGGCAGCCAGAATCATTAAATCCCAAGAAGAGTATATGGAGCAAAGCCGCGCCTATACCGATATTTCTGAGCGTGCATACCTAAACACCATGGGCACAGTCGAGTAAGATACAGGCAGTAATGGAGCCGGGATCGCTCTGATGGGTGATCCCGGTTTTGTTGTTTATAGCAATAGCACAAACGCCAGCCCCTTGGCGGAGGAATGTGAATGCAGTGGATCATAAAGCTGGATGAGGGCCTTGCCCGCTTGTCCATGGTTTGCGGCTGGGTTGCCTGTGTCGCGATGTTGCTGATGGCAGGCAATGTCTTTTACGACGTTGTTGCCCGTTACGCGTTTAACGAAGTATCCATCGGTATGCAGGAAATGGAATGGCACCTGTATTCGGTGGTATTTCTACTCGGCATCCCCTACGCCCTGCGCACCGACGGCCATGTACGAGTCGACGTGTTTTATACCCGCTGGAGCAACAAGTTCAAGGCCTGCGTGAACCTGGCAGGCGCCCTGCTTTTTGTGGTGCCGTTCGCCTACTTGATTGGCATTTACGGTTACGATTTCGCACTCGACTCCTACAACATGGGAGAAGGCAGCGGCGACCCGGGTGGCTTGCCCCAACGCTGGATCATAAAGTCTATTATTCCGCTCACAGCTTTCTTTATTGCCATCGCCGGCCTGAATATGGCGACTTTCGCCCTGCGCGTCATGTCTGGCGAAAAGCAGTACGAAGGCGGAAATAGCGGGGAGGGGCTCGCATGATCGGCATGATTATGTTCCTTGTTGCCCTTTTTATGCTGATGGTAGGCTTCCCTGTTGCCTTCACCTTTGGCGGCGTCGCTTTATTCTTTGGTGTGTTTGCAGAAGGTATGGATCTGTTTGCCTTCATGCCTTACCGCATCATGAGCGTCATGCAAAATACCGTGCTGATGGCCGTACCCCTGTTTATATTCATGGGCGTAATCCTGCAGCGCACACGCCTGGCGGAGCAGTTGCTAACCTCCATGGGCCGGTTGTTTGGTGGCCTGCCCGGCGGCCTGGCCATTTCCACCATTCTTGTGGGCGCTCTGCTCGCGGCATCCACCGGTGTTGTGGGCGCAAGTGTGGTGGCCATGGGCCTGATTTCTTTGCCCGTTATGCTGGCCCACAAATACGACAAGCGGCTGGCAACCGGCACCATCTGCGCAGCCGGTACGTTGGGCCAGATCGTGCCGCCGTCAATTATTCTGATTATTCTGGGCGACGTACTTGGGCTGCCCGTTGGTGATTTGTTCAGGGCTGCCGTCGGGCCAGGTGTAGTTCTTATCGGGCTCTATATTGCCTATATTCTGATCATGACCCGGTTCAAGCCGGAGACTGCCCCGGCTATGCCGGAGGACACCAGCATTTCCCGTAAGAAGGAAATCATGAACGCTCTGCTGGCGATCATCCCGCCGCTGGCGCTGATTGTTATAGTGCTTGGCTCAATCTTCACAGGCATTGCCACACCCACAGAATCCTCAGCCTTAGGCGGTGTCGGCGCCATTGTTCTGGCCATCATCTATCGTCAATTCTCATTCCAGATGGTGTGGGATGCGTCAAAAGATACAGTCAAAGTCACCGCCATGGTGTTCGCTATCCTGATTGGTGCAACTGCCTTTTCAATGGTCTTCAGCTACACAGGTGGCGATTATCTGCTTGAAGAGTGGATGCTGGCGTTACCTGGCGAGAAATGGGGCTTTATCATCCTGGCCATGCTGGTCATTATGGTGTTGGGTTTTTTCATCGATTTTGTGGAAATCTCCTTCATCATCGTGCCCATTTTGGCGCCAGTGGCAGAAGCCATGGGCATCAACATGCTTTGGTTTGCCATTCTGATTGCCATGAACCTGCAAACCAGTTTTCTCACACCGCCTTTCGGATTTGCCCTGTTTTATCTGAAAGGGGTCGCACCACCGCAAGTGCGAACGACCGACATCTACAAGGGGGTGCTGCCGTTCATCCTCCTGCAGGTGTTCGTTCTGGCACTGATTGTGATCTTCCCTGAGTGGTTCGGCATGAGCTCCTCTTACTGATCTGTCGTGTAGCCGGGTCGCCTGACCCGGCCACAGTTATTCTCCCTCCGCCCTTTCTTTATTTGGCTTTTCCAAGCTTTGCTTGTGCCTGTTTCACTCCGTTCTGCCCCAAACCTGACAAAAACAGAACATTTTCTATACTGATCAGACAGCCAACAATTCTCAGATGGGTATTCGGGACAAGCCTTGGCGCAGAACCGCCAGCCTGAACAGCAATGTTAAGGTAAAAAAGGGAGAGCAGAACCCGTGAACCAGCACAGCACCCACGTAAATCGCGCGCCCCACATCTATGAGCGCTGGTTGGTGGCCAAGCTTATGCGCACGGCAGGGTCTCCCCCGATTCGCTTCCAGTTATGGAACAGCGATGTGATTGAACCCTATGGGCAGCCGGCCCGGTTCACCGTGCATCTCGCCGACCCGAAGGCGCTTTATGCGCTAGTTACCAACCCTAACCTGGCATTTGGCGATCTATACAGCGCCGGACGCCTGGATATAGAGGGCGACTTGCCTGAACTTATGGATGCGCTCTATCGAGCCATTCATCAGGCTCGCCAGCAATGGCCGCGATGGCTTGAGGCCCTGTGGCGCAACCATGCTCCCCGCTCAGCAGGGCTATCGGAAGCACGGGAGAATATTCATCACCACTACGATTTGGGCAACGATTTCTATCGGCTCTGGCTCGACCAGGCCGAAATGCAGTACACCTGCGCCTACTACGAACGCCCTGACCTGAGTTTGGAGCAAGCACAGTTGGCAAAGCTGGAGCATGTGGGTAAGGAGAACTATCTCGCATTGTCAGAACTGATCAAGCGTTCACTTAAGCCTAACGGCATGGCGCTATGTGAACACAGCGATTTCTCTGTGCTCGATGTGGAGAACCTGCGGCTCCACTATGATCGCACCCTGAGCGCATGGATGGAGCGTTTTAACGCAGCGGAGGCGACAATCTCCGAAATGTACGACGAGCATTTTACCCGAGCCTAACGCATGTACCTGGCCGGTTCCATTGCTGCCTTTCGGGCTGGCTCACTGCAACTATTCCAGGTTGTATTTACCCACGGCAACAATAATCGATTGCCTGCAACCCGACAGGATATTTGCTTTCCCGCCGCACCCGAAAACGTTTGAGGTTATCAAATATGGAAACTTACGACCTTATTATCGTCGGAGCAGGCCCGGCAGGATCTACTCTGGCAAGAGCCCTTGAAGGTAGCGGTAAGCGTGCGCTGTTGATCGACAAACAGGCCTTCCCCCGGGACAAAACCTGCGCCGGCTGGGTAACACCATCTGTGATGGAAACCCTGGACATTGATCTGGCCGAATACGGAAAAGGCCGCACGCTTCAGCCTATACGGCGTTTCCGGATCGGCATGATGGGCCAGCGGGCGGTTGAAAATGACCATGGCGGCGTGGTCAGCTACGGTATTCGGCGCTGTGAGTTTGACGATTACCTTCTGGGGCGCACAGTCACCCGAAAACAGCTTGGCTCACCCGTCAAAACCATTATCCGAAAAGACGGTAACTGGCTGATTAATAACACCTGCTCAGCCCCGCTTCTGGTGGGCGCAGGCGGACACTTCTGCCCAGTCGCCAAACTGATTGGCGATGGCCCGGGAAGCCATGAAACCGTTGTGGCAGCCAAGGAAATCGAGTTCAAAATGACTCAGGAACAGGCGAAAGCCTGCGAAGCTCGGGGCGACACGCCGGAGCTTTGGTTTTGCAAGGATCTTAAAGGCTATGCCTGGGTTTTTCGCAAGGGCAACTACCTGAACATTGGCCTTGGGCGAGAAGACAACCACAAGCTGACCGAGCATTTACAGAGCTTTGTAGAGACGATGAAAACCACGGGGCGGATTCCTGCAGACCTGCCTGGCCGCTTCAAGGGTCATGCCTATTTGCTCTATGACCATGCCGGGCGAGCGCTGGTAGACGATGGCCTGTTGGTGATTGGGGATGCAGCCGGGCTTGCCTATACCCAAAGCGGAGAAGGTATTCGCCCGGCCATCGAATCCGCACTGCTGGCGGCGGATGTGATCCGGCGGGCGCCGGACTTTTCTGCCACCTCCTTGCAGGCGTACGGCGATGCCATTGCCGAGCGTTTTGGCCATCGTGGCTCTGTATCCGAAGAAGGCCTTCAGGTGCCAGACTGGATCAAAATGCCTCTGGCGGGCACATTGATGCGATCCCACTGGTTTACACGCAAGGTGGTGACGGAAAAATGGTTCCTACACCAAGAGGTTCCCGCCCTGGCTGCAAATTCATAATGCCTGGCATTTTATTCAGACATGTAAAAGGCGGCCAGTTGGCCGCCCGATAACCGATCCCAGAGCTTAGTGGCCCAGGTAACTGCGATACATCCAGACAGTTTTCTCCTGCTGGGATATGTAATCACTCATCAGCGCAACGGTGCCCTCATCGTCAGCGTCGCCCGCAAGGCTCAGCAAATCCCGCTGCTTGCCGATCAGTTTGGCAAAACTGTCGACGATGTTATTCATGGCCGTTTTGCCATCAGCAACGTCCTTCTGCTCAGGAATTTCCGAGCGCTCTATGTAGGTGCTGTAAGCGTGGGAAGGACGGTGTCCCAACGTAAGAACGCGTTCTGCAATCTCATCAATCTTGAGCAGAAGGTCGTCATACAATTCTTCAAATTTCACATGAAGTTCGAAGAAATTATCGCCCTTGATGTTCCAGTGATAACCGCGCACGTTCATGTAAAAAATTTGATAGTTGGACAACAAATCGTTCAGAGAGTCGGCCAGTTTTACCGTTTTTTCCTTATCCAATCCAATAAAGTTCTTACTCATTACATGCCTCCTTCGTGGCTATTAGGTCGAGACTGGAGCCAATCTAGCCCAGGCTCCATACATCCGTGAAGTAAAGTTATACAATACCGGCCATAGTGCTGCTTAATCTTGGCACATGAGGCTATACGCCCGGCCCACAGTCTGTGCAGTCACCTGCCGGAACCGGCCCAATGTTGAGATTACGGTTGAGGTCTTTCAGCGCTGTTCTCACACCCTCTTCAATAACCGGGTGATAAAACGGCATTTCCAGCATTTCACTGACCGTCAACCGGCGCTGCGCAGACCAAGCCAGCAGGTGAGCTATGTGCTCGGCCGCAGGGCCAAACATCTCGGCCCCCATGAACAACCCACTGCCGTACTCTCCGTAAACTCTCAGTAGGCCGCTGTTTTTGCCAATCACCCGGCTACGACCCTGATTTTCAAACGATACCTCGCCTACGGCAAAACGACCTGCACAATGCTTGTCCACTTGGTCAATCGTTAACCCCACACTAGCTATCTGGGGGTCGGTAAACACAACTGCAAGAGGGGTGCTTCTCTTGCCTGCTCTTACTTCCGGGTAAGACGCTGCGTTATTGCCGGCAATCCGCCCTTCGTCTGCGGCTTCGTGTAACAGTGGTAAATCGTTGTTGGCATCGCCGACAATAAAGATGTGGCTCTGGCCGCAGCGTAACGTGTGCGGGTCGAACAACGGCATGCCTTTTTCGTCCAGCTCAATATCCGCATTCTGGATATCCAGGCCGTCAACATTAGGCCTGCGCCCGGTTGCCGCGAGCAGGTACTCAAAAATCTCTGTCTTTTCGCCGGCACGGCCATCGGTAAAGGTAACAGCCACTCCGCCATCTACTCGCTCAACCCGTTTCACATCGCCATCCGGGTCAAGCGGAAACTCTTCATTGAAGCGCTTGAGTGCATATTCACGGATACTGTCATCCTGGATCGGCCCAACAGCGCCACCCACTCCGAACATTCTTACTCGGACACCAAGGCGGCTGAGCGCTTGCCCCAATTCCAGACCGATCACCCCAGGTCCAAAAACCACCACGGACTCCGGCAAATCCTGCCATTCAAAAATATCGTCGTTCACCACCAGACGGTCTTTTGCTTCTTTCAAAAAGCCGGGGATATTGGGGCGAGAACCCGTTGCAATGATAATCCGCTGGGCGTGGATTTCTATTTCGTTGTCGACAATAAGGCGGTTGGGACCGTCAAAACGGGCATGGCCTTTAAGGCGGTGCTCTTCGGGGAACGTCTCCACAGAGCGGATAACCGAATCAACAAATCGGTCTCGTTCCGAGCGCACCCGCGCCATAACGCGCTTACCATCCACAGATATCTTGCCCACAGACACCCCGAACATATCTGCCTGTGCCATCTGATAAGCGCTGTCCGCAGCCGCCAGCAGCAATTTACTTGGCATACAGCCTACTCGCGCACAGGTAGTGCCGTACTGGTCGCCTTCAATCAGCACCACATTGTCTGTAGCCTTTCGTACTCGCTGGTAGGCAACCATTCCTGCCGTCCCGGCACCAATAATGGCAACGTCAACTTCTCGCTTTTCCATAAAACAGTCTCCAGTCCTGTATTCCCGAGAGCCGGGAACGGGGGTGAAACGTTTAATCGTGTTTACGCCAGTATAGAGGCCAGAATTAGTTTATGCGGTACGTGAAAAAACCGGCGGCTGGATTTATGCTGACAGCTCTACACAAACTCTGGCAATCTCTGCATCTTTATCCATAAGCCTTTACCCGTAATTCTGAAATAAACAAAGAGAGTCTTGCGCATGAATAGTTACTGGCCGGAATTTCTCACTGTGGCACTGGTACACCTGCTGGCCGTTGCCAGCCCAGGACCAGACTTTGCCGTGATGATCCGGCAGGCGTTGTGTCAGAGTCGCCAAAACGCATTACTCACCTCAGTCGGTATTGGCGCAGGCATTCTGGTGCACGTGAGCTATTCGCTGCTGGGCATTGGCTTGATTATCCAGCAATCGATCCTGCTGTTTACCATACTCAAGATTGCCGGGGCCTTGTACCTCACCTGGATTGCCGTGCAATGCCTGAAAGCACGGGCAGGCAGAGTTTATGTTGAAACCGAAGCCGGCACTGAGCAATCCGGATTTGCTGCCCTGCGCCTGGGTTTCCTGACCAATGCCCTGAACCCAAAGGCCACTCTGTTTTTTGTTTCGCTATTCTCGGTGGTGATCAGCCCAGGCACTCCCATGGCAATTCAAGCCGGGTATGGCGCATACATGGCACTGGCGACAGGGCTTTGGTTCACCCTGGTGGCGGTATTTTTCACTCTGCCCGCCGTTCGCAAAGGTTTTAACCGCTTTGGTCATTGGCTGGACCGGCTCATGGGCGGTGTTCTGCTGTTATTGGCAGGCCAACTATTATTCTCTACAGTGAGCGGATCAGAGCCTCTGTCTGGCCCCAGCACAGGCACGGGTCAGTAATGGAGCAGCCGTAGCGCAAATCATCGCCATCGTCTTGCCGGCCTGCTTCAAGGAAACTTTCCAGCATCAAGCCGCGAATGCGGGTGCGACCTGAGCGTTTCTGGCGCATCACCTCGCGAGCCACGTCGATCTGTCGCTCAGCTTGCTTGCAGGCGTTATCGTGGCTGCAGTCCACCAGGATTGCAGAGCACAGCCCTGCCTCAGACAGGCTGTGCTCTGCGTGCTGAATACTTGCTTCGTCATAATTCGTCATACCCCGACCGCCACGTAGCACCAAATGAGTATCCGGATTACCCCGGGTACTGACCATAACGGGCGCACCATCGCCGGAAACCCCCAGATGGTGATGCGGGTGCGCGCCAGACTTCATGGCATTAATCGCCACGTTGATTCCGCCATCGGTGCCATTTTTGAACCCTGCAGGCATAGGCACACCACTGACCATTTCGCGGTGTATCTGAGACTCAGTGGTTCGTGCCCCAATGGCTGTCCAGCTCACCAGATCCCCCAGGTAATCCATGGCGAAGGGGCTCAAGGCCTCAGTGGCCAGCGGCAAGCCCATCTCGGCCAGATTCAAAAGCAAACGGCGTGAACGTAGTAAGCCTTCGTTAAGATCACCGGCTCCTGTGCGCTCCGGGTCGTACAACAATCCCTTCCAGCCTACGGTTGTCCGCGGCTTTTCCAGGTATGCACGCATGACAATAAGAAAGCTGTCGCTGACAGCATCTGCCAGTGCTTTAAGCTTTTCGCCGTACTCCAGCGCCGCCACCTCGTCATGAATCGAACAAGGCCCAACCACAATTAACGTGCGGTCGTCTGTACCGTGCAGTATGTTCCGAACCGCTTGCCTGTGCTTGCTCACCTGCAGAGCAAGTCGCTCATCAACAGGCAGGTGCTGGCGCAGTTCCGCTGGCGTTGGCAGTGCAGTTTCTTGCCGGAGTGTCGCAGCGGCGCTCTGCGCTTGGCATTCCCCGGTTGTTTTCAAAGGCATGTTCATATCTGTGTTCCCGTTTCCCTGCGTCAGAATCAAGAAAGCCCCGGCTGGGCTACCAGTCGGGGCTTTCTGAATCCGACGGCAGCCTGGTTTTTCGCCGGGCTGCCATCCTCAATGTTTGTTTGGTGAAGATGCTATGGGCGGCCCTGGCGCTGGCTAAAATAAAAGCCATAACCAAGCCACCAAGAAAACACAGCAGCAGCTGCCGCTACCGGCTTTTGGCCGAAAGCTTGCAGAACATTCAATTGACAGATCGCTTGTGTCGTCTTCATGCTTATTAATATACCCCCCGAGTTTTCAACTTGGCAAGCCGTAAACTCGACTTTTAGTAAACAAGCCGGACTTTTCAGGAAAATGGGAGCCAGAAATGACACTGAACGCAAGGAATGTCGCCTTCCTGTTCTTTTTGATGTTTGTACTGGCCTTCGGCACTGGCGCTGCACACGCTGAGTCCCGAGCTTACCAACTCAACAACCGGCCAGGTGCCGACGTTGCCACTCAAGTGAGAGAGCTATATCAAGGCGAGCCAGTATCCGTTACCGTCCGAGGCCAACAGATCGTGATTCGCGGTGAGCAGCAACTGCTGGATGAAATTGGCACTTTGATTGAGACTCTCGACGTGGCTCCAGCCCAGCTCCGGATTACCGTGCGTTCCAAAGAAGATATCGGCGGAAAACGTTCCGGCACAGGCGTTGCTACAACGCGAAATAGCGCTGGCCTAACCGTGGAGCGCCGGGTTACCAGCACGGGTGGCTCCAAAGAGCGAAGCCTTATGGTTATGGACGGGCAGTCGGCTCACATCACATCTGGCCAGGTCCGCACCCTGCCCTTCGCTATGCGTGGCGGCAGAAACCCGGCTGCTATCTTTGAACAAGTGGAAACACGCAGCGGGTTTATTGTCACCCCACAGGTAATTTCAGACCGCTCCGTGGAACTGAACATAGTGTCTTTTGAGGCAGACCCTGCAGAGCTGCAAGGCTACGAAACCCAAGCGGTGGTCACCATTCGCAGAGTGGAACCTGGCCAGTGGGTATCTCTGGGTAGCACCTCAACCCAGTCCACCAGCAAGCAGTCAGGCATTGCTTACAGCGTGAAAAGCAGCCGGTCAGACAACCGGAGTTTTGAGGTTAAGGTCGACGTTCTCCACTGACGCCTACACTCTGTTGCTCAGCAGTACACTTTTGGCTTCGTTAATCTTTGCAGCCAAATAATCACTCCCGCCTCTATCCGGGTGCAGCTTTTGGATCAGGCGGCGGTGCGCCAGAACAACATCCTCTCTTGAGCAAGCCGCGGTAACATTCAGTACTTCGCAAGCCTCTCGCTCGGTCATGCCGTTACCTTGGGCTTGCCCCGTACCCGGCCCAGTTCTATCACCCGGCTTGGCATTGTTTTCGCCATTTAAAAGACGATTCAGCGCCGGGAAGAACCGAATGAGCCCCGGCAGCTTGCGCAACAGTGGGATCAATGCCGCTATTGCGGCGGTCAATACATGCACTCGCCCCGTCAAAACCATCACAAGTAAAAAGATGCCGCCCGCAATAAGTACAAGCTTCCAGGTTGCAGCTTTCTTCTTTTCCGTCGACAATCCTCCCCATTGTTTCAGAATCACAAAGACGGTTGCCGCCAGCGCAATTCCCAGTATCCAATGCATGATTGATCCTTTACTGCTGAAAGAGCGTAATTCTGGCATCCAATGTTATGATTATGCTAGCCAAAAATACCTACAACCCGGTGACAACTGCACCCTGGATTTTGTAGGATGCTATCTTTTGTCGTGAATCACACCGTTTCCGCACCCAAACAGAGATCCCCAGGACCCGAACTATGCGCACTGCTTCCCGCTTCCTGATTGCAATTATATTCCTTGGCGTGGTGCTTGGCGGCATCTTCGGCTACAAGTTTTACCAGTTTGGCCAGATGAAAGAAACGCTGTCCCAACCCCAGCCGCCTGTGGAAATATCCGCAATCGAGGCCAAGACCGAGAGCTGGACACCTTCTATCAAAGCTGTGGGCAGCATCAAGGCTGTTAATGGCATTGAGGTAGCAAACGAGGTTCCGGGTATTATTGAGAATATTAACTTTGAATCCGGCGACACCGTCAAGCAAGGTAGCATTCTCATCCGCCTGAACACCGCAATTGATGAAGCGGCTGTGCGCACCCGCCGGGCAGAGGCCCATCTGGCGGAGCAGGAGTTCAAGCGCATCTCCGACCTGCTGCCAAAGCGTGCCGTATCTCAATCCCAGTATGACGAATCCAAGGCGAATTTTGACGCCGCCCAAGCCCGCGTAAACGAGGCAGATGCCCAACTGAGCAAAAAGGTAATCCGCGCACCCTTTGACGGCACATTAGGCATCCGCATGGTAGACCAGGGCGAGTATATCGCCACCGGCACGTCGATTGTTGAGATCAACATGCTTGACCCGATCTACGTAGACTACACCCTATCTGAAAAAAACCTGCCTAACGTGGCGCGTGACTACTCCGTAGTTGCCACGGTCGCTGCCGTTCCTGAGCAGCAGTTTGAAGGCAAGGTCAGCGCCATCAACACGTCTGTGAACCCGGAAACCCGGACCGTGCGCGTGCGTGCCACTCTGAGCAACCCGGACAACCTGCTACGACCTGGCATGTTTGCAACCATATTAACCAAGCAGCCAAAAGATAATGAAGTGGTTACGATTCCGCGCACGGCCATTTCTTACAACACCTACGGCGATTTCGTATTTGCCGTAGAGGAAAATGATGAAGGCGATCTAATCGTCAAGCGCCGCACAATCACCGCAGGCCAGACCCGTGACAAGCGTGTTGCTGTTCTTTCCGGCCTTGAAGCAGGCGAGAAGGTGGTTTCCAAAGGGCTGCTGAGGCTCCGTGCCGGCCAGAAGGTCAAGATTCAGGATGATAGCCCGGGTGAGAGCCAGGAAAAGCAGCCGCAGGAGGCATCTGAGTAATGCGATTCACCGACATTTTCATCCATCGCCCCGTACTGGCGACGGTGGTTAGTCTTCTTATCCTGCTGCTCGGTGCCCGCGCCGCTATGGAGATGGAGATCCGTCAATACCCGGAGCTCGAAAGCACAACGGTTACCGTCACAACGGCCTACCCCGGTGCCAGCTCGGACTTGATCAAAGGCTTTATTACCACACCCCTGCAGCAGGCTATTGCTGAAGCCAGCGGTATCGACTACCTGACATCTACCAGTTCACAGGGTACGTCGACCATTGAAGCCAAAATGGTACTGAACTATGACGCCAACGCTGCGTTAGCCGAAATCCAGGCAAAGGTAGCGAGCCAGCGCAACGTTCTCCCAACCGAGGCACAAGACCCGGTTATAACCTCCACTACCGGTGATTCAACGGCGCTGATGTACATTGCTTTCTACAGCTCAGACATGGCTGTGCCGCAGATTACCGATTACCTGACCCGAGTGGTGCAGCCCAGGCTACAAGCCCTCTCCGGCGTGGGTAAGGCACAGCTCCTCGGCCGAGAGTTCGCCTTGAGGGTCTGGCTGGATCCGGAGCGCCTTGCGGCTGTGGACATGACGCCTCAGGAAGTGGTCGCCAAGCTGCGTGCCAACAACTACCAGGCAGCCGTTGGTAATACCAAAGGCGCCTACACAGAAATCAGCATGACCAGCGACACCGACGTGGCGGATCCAGACGATTTCCGCAACCTTGTGGTTAAACAGGCTGAAGGAACACAAATCCGGCTCCAGGATATTGCCCGGGTTGAGCTGGGGTCACAAACTTATAGCGCGCTGGCGCTCTATAAAGGCCAGCCTGCAACGTACGTAGCCATCGAACTGGCCCCGGGAGCCAACCCGCTCACGGTTGCCGGCCTGGTTAAAGGTGACCTTCCGGATATCGAAAGCCAGTTACCGGGCGCCCTGAACGTGCGGCTTGCATACGACGCATCGGACTTTATTGAAGATTCCATTAACGAGGTTATCCGTACCCTGATCGAAGCCATGGGTATCGTGCTTGTGGTGGTGTTCCTTTGCCTCGGCTCGATCCGTGCTTCTATCGTGCCCTCAGTTGCCGTTCCACTGTCGCTGATTGGCGGTGCATTCATCATGCTGATGTTCGGGTTCTCCCTGAACCTGCTTACGCTGCTGTCCATGGTACTTGCTATTGGACTGGTGGTAGATGATGCGATCATCATGGTGGAGAATGTGCACCGACACATTGAGGCAGGTGAATCACGGTTTGACGCCGCTTTGCACGGTGCAAGAGAGATGGCCGTTCCGATCATTGCCATGACCACCACTTTGGTGGCGGTTTATGCGCCCATCGGCTTTATGGGTGGCCTGGTCGGCTCTTTGTTTACCGAGTTCGCCTTCACCCTTGCCGGTACCGTCGTAATATCAGGTATCGTTGCCCTTACACTCTCGCCCATGCTATCCGCTATGGTGCTCAAGCCACATGGCGACCCAGGCAAGTTTGAGAGCCTGGTAGAGCGTACGTTCAACCGTATTTCATCAGGTTATAAAGTAGCCCTTGGCTCACTGATGCAGACCAAGTCTGTGGTGGTATTTTTTGCCCTGATCATACTTGGCTCCATTTACTTTATGGCGATGATGAGCCAAAACGAGCTGGCGCCTACTGAAGATCAGGGCATCCTGTTTTACCAAGGCCTCGGGCCCCAGACCGCCACTCTTGATTATCTCCTGGAACATGGGGACGAAGTTCAGGAGCGCTTGGCCTCCACCCCCGGCTATTCCGAAGACTTTATGATCGTGGGCATAACCGCACCTAACGCTGTCTTCGGTGGCTTCAAGATGGAGCCCTGGAGTAAGCGTGAGGTTAGCCAGTTTGAGGTTCAGCCCCAGCTTGACGCCGAACTCAAAAAAGTAACGGGCTTACAGACCGCAGTATTCCCTCAGCCGGCCCTTCCCGGATCAGGGGGCGGCTTACCGTTCCAGTTCGTGATCACCACGGGCAGCAGTTATGAGCAGCTTGACCAGGTGGCCGAGGAGTTGTTGGGCAAGGCCATGGGCAGCGGTAACTTCATGTTCCTGCAGAAGTCGATCAACTTCGACCGCCCGGTTACCCGCATCAACGTGGATCGCGACCGGGTTGCCGATCTTGGGCTCTCAATGCAAGACGTGGGGCAGTCGCTTTCCAGCATGCTCGGTGGCGGATACATCAACCGGTTCAGCATGGAGGGCCGCTCCTATCAGGTCATCCCGCAGGTGGATCAGAAGTTCCGGCTCGATGAACAAGCTCTTAACAATTACTACATCCGCTCAGGCAACGGCACTCTAGTGCCGCTGGGCAGCGTGGTAAGCTTTACTCACGATGTAGAGCCTTCCAACCGCACACAGTTCAACCAGCAGAACTCCCTCACTCTGCAAGGGGTGGTTATGCCAGGTGTCGCGGCGGGTACAGCGATGGACTTCATGGAACAGACCGCAGACGAGGTGTTCCCTCAAGGCTTCACCTACGACTACACAGGTCAGAGCCGGCAGTTGGCCAACCAGGGCAGCGCGCTGATCGTCACCTTCTTCCTGTCGCTTCTGGTTATCTATCTTGTGCTTGCGGCGCAGTTCGAAAGCTGGCGCGACCCGTTTATCATTCTAGTGTCTGTTCCTATGTCCGTAGCCGGTGCGATGGCGTTTATTGTGCTCGGCTTCGCCACCATGAACATCTACACACAGGTGGGTCTGATTACACTGATCGGGGTTGTATCCAAGAACGGCATACTAATTGTGGAATTTGCCAACCAGCTACAGAAAGACAAAGGCATGAACAAGGTTGAGGCAGTTATTGAGGCAGCGGCCATTCGCCTGCGGCCAATCATAATGACCTCTTTGGCGCTGATCTTCGCCATGGTACCGCTGCTACTTGCAGCCGGCCCGGGTGCAGAAAGCCGCTTTGCCATTGGCCTGACCATTAGTGCGGGCTTGGGTATTGGTACCCTGTTCACTGTCTTCGTACTGCCAGCGTTCTACATTCTGCTGGCTCGCGATCACAACGAACACAAGGGGGAGCATAACGAAGACCCAAAACCGGTAACTGCAAGCTCGTAACCGGTTAATCCCAAGCAAAAAGCCCGGCTCGTTGTATGATGAGCCGGGCTTTTTTATTGCTCAAAACACCTGGTTGGTCCGGGCAAGACCAAAGCCTTAACGATTCCCCGAGCCTTCACAATAGGGTAGTCTGGCCCTCTAACCCTTTATTATTTTTGGAAGATTGCCGCTACCGTGTTGTTATCATGACTCTGGGAACCCTGTTCTGGCTGTTTGTTTCAGCCTTTGCCATCTGGTACTGGTGGCGCGCCAAAGCCATCAAGGACTCTGTCCTCCAGGCTGCCCATCGCTACTGCAAAACCATGGACGTTATGCTGCTTGACGACGCCATCTACCTGCGAGGCATCTGGTTCAAGCGGGATGATCAGGGCCAGATCCGAGTGTGGCGCCGCTTCATGTTTGACTTTACCTCTACCGGCGAAGAGCGCTACAGCGGAAGAATTATTATGCTCGGCCCGCGAATACTGCATATGGATCTGGACCCTCACCGGTTCTCCTGATCTCTTGGGGCGGCCACTCCCTATGATTACCAACACCGACAACCACTGAAACATTCCCGTAACAATTCTGCCTCATTCTTCCCGCAACGCTAACCCTCTGTTGCTACGAGGCTTTATGATGAAAAAACGTCCCTCACCCCGGTTTCTGCAGAGCACTTTGACGGGGATGCTCTGCCTGTTTTTGATTTTCAGCGCACCTGCAGGCCACGCCGAAAAGATGGAGATCCACGGCTCCAATACGATTGGCGCAAGGCTCGCCCCTATGCTTGTCGAAGGCTTTCTCAGAAGTCGAGGCAACGACCCGGTCCAGACCCTTGGCAACGGCAAGCTTAACGAAAAGCTCCTGATTGGAAACCAGGGAGATATACCCCTTCAGATTCTGGTCGCCGCTCACGGCTCCAGTACGGGCTTCCGGGCGCTGGAGGCCAAAAGTGCCGACATCTGGGCCTCTTCCCGTTCTGTAAAACCTGCGGAAGTGCAACAGATGGCAGGGCGCGCCAACCTGCGCGACCCCGAAAGCGAACATGTAATTGCCATTGATGGCCTTGCGGTACTGGTTCACCCCTCAAACCGGGTCAATCAGCTGAGTATCGACACGCTAGCCAGGATATTTTCGGGCGAGATCAGAAACTGGTCAGACGTCGGTGGCGCCAATCAGCCCATTAACCTGTACGCGCGGGATGATCGCTCTGGCACCTGGGATACCTTCAAGAGCCTGGTTCTGGGAAAACGCTACCCGCTGCATGAGTCCTCCAGGCGATACGAGTCAAACAACCGACTCTCTGACGATGTCAGCGCGGATCCCGGAGGCATCGGTTTCTCTGGCCTGGCTTCGGTGCGCAACAGCAAAGTATTGGCAATTTCAGATGGCGTCGCACCAGCACTGAAACCCTCACGGCTTACAGTAGCCAGTGAAGATTACCCGCTTTCCAGACGCTTGTTCATGTACACGCTTGGCGACGCCGCAACCGCCATTACGAAAGACTTTGTAGAATTCGTACTGGGCAAGGAAGGCCAAAGCATCGTCGCCGAATCAGGGTTTGTGTCCCAAAATCCCATGGCCGTCAAACCCGACTTGGCCGATAGCACACCGCCTACTTTCAAATTGCTGACACAGAATTACAAGCGACTGACTGTCAATTTCCGATTCTCGGAGGGGCGCACAAAACTGGACAACAAGGCGCGAAGAGACCTGAGACGGGTTGCCGGGTACCTCAATAGAGAAAGCCGCAAGGCTGATGATCTGATGCTTATTGGCTTCGCCGATCAGCAAACCAACGAGTTACGAGCCCAGATGATTTCGGAATTACGCGCGCTTTCAGTACGCAAGGCACTCTCGGATTTTGACGTCCATGATGTCCGTTACACCGGATACGGTCAGTACATGCCCGTTGGCATGGCTGGGGGCAAGCGGGGACAAAGGCGCAACGGACGAGTAGAGGTCTGGGTTCGCGATCGCTAGGCAAGACCCCGCTTCGGCAATCACTTATCCGCAAAACGCCCACATATATGTTTGGGTTTCCTATACTGTCCGGGCCACTCTCAACCAATAGACCGGGACAATGGATATCCATAACGACCAGCGCTTTGCAATAAACCTGAACGTTCGAGGCATCCAGCCCTCGGCCACCCTTCGGATCAACGAATTGAGCAACCAGCTTAAATCCGAAGGTAAAGACATTATCAAACTCGGGCTTGGGCAATCGCCCTTTCCTGTGCCTGAACGTGTGGTGGATGCGCTGAAAGAGCACGCCCACGAAAAGGACTACCTACCGGTTAAAGGTCTCAAAAGCCTGCGCGAGTCCATTTCGGGCTACATCAACCGCAGCGAACGCATGCGGTGCACTTGGGAAGACGTGCTGATTGGCCCTGGCTCCAAGGAGCTGCTGTTTATTCTGCAGCTGGCCTACTACGGCGATCTGCTTATCCCACGCCCAAGCTGGGTTTCCTACGCGCCCCAGGCCCGTATTATTGGCCGCTCAGTACATTGGCTACCCACCCACGCCGATAACAACTGGCAGCTGACCGCTGAAGAGCTGGACATTGTTTGCCGGGACGACGCTTCACGCCCGCGCATCCTGATTCTCAACTACCCGTCCAACCCCACTGGCTGTACTTACACTGACGACCAGCTGCTGGCCATCGCCAACGTGGCCCGCAAGTACAAGCTGATCCTGCTTTCGGACGAGATTTACGGCGAGGTGCATTTCGAAGGTAAACACAAGTCTATCGCACGCTACTACCCGGAAGGCACCATTATCAGCACCGGTTTGAGTAAGTGGGCGGGTGCCGGCGGCTGGCGCTTGGGCACCTTCATTTTCCCGAAAGAGTTGCGCCCCCTGCAGGACGCCATGGCCATCATCGCCAGCGAAACCTACACGGCCACCAGCGCACCCATACAGCACGCAGGCATCACGGCCTTTAACGGGGGTGAAGACATAGACGAATACCTCAAGCAGTCCCGCCGAGTGCTTAAAGTAATTGGTGAGTACATGCATCGCCGTTTGAGCGAGATGGGTGCGGTTGTGCAGAAGCCGGAAGGCGCATTCTATCTGTTCCCGGATTTCTCAACCTTCCGCGACCAGCTCACCAGAAAAGACATCAAAACCAGCCAGGCGTTTTGCCAGTCGTTACTGGAAAACACGGGCGTTGCTATCCTGCCCGCCAGCGATTTCGGCTTTGTGCCGGATCACCTGGCCGCGCGCTTGGCCTTTGTGGATTTTGACGGCGCCGAATCCCTGAAGCTGGCCGGAGGAGACTATGCCGATCAAGAGCTGGCGGATGACTTTGTTGAGCAAGCAGGCCCTCGCTTGGTGAAAGCCATGGATAAGATGGAGGCTTGGCTGAACAGCCTCTGATCCAGCCTCATGGTAGACTGGCGCCCTAACTTTTTGAGACTTAAGTGGGGGCGCCATGTCTGATTCTGTTTCCTTGCGGGGTATCACCGATTTCGCTGAAAATCTGGCCCGTGAAGCCGGCGAGCTAATTTGCCGGGAGCGCGATACAAACACCTTGCGCACCGACTACAAGCAACAAACCGAGCTGGTCACTCACGCGGACATCATGGCCGATGAATTCATTACCACTGCCATCCGCAAACGCTTCCCCGATCACCGCATTCTGTCCGAAGAGTCCATGCCAGACCTCAGCCAGGCTGAAGAGCTGGAAACACCTTTGTGGATCGTCGACCCCATTGATGGCACGGTAAACTACGCCTACGGTCATCCGCAGGTTGCCGTGTCCATTGCTTACGCTGAAAACGGCCGCGTACAAGCGGGCGTAGTACACGCGCCTTTCCCCGGCGAAACCTTCCGCGCCACTCGCGGCGAGGGCGCCTGGCTCAACGGCAATCCCATTGGCCACAGCGGTGCGACGGTTCCCAGAGACTCTCTGTTTGCCACCGGCTTCCCCTACACCAAAGACAACCTGGCTCCGTTGATCAGCCGCTTGGATGCCATGATTCACCAATGCCGCGACCTACGCCGCATCGGCTCTGCCGCACTGGATATCTGCTGGGTAGCCTGCGGCCGTTTAGACATCTACTACGAAAACGTCAGCCCCTGGGATTTCGCCGCCGCCCGCCTGATCGCCCTGGAAGCCGGCGCCACAGCCGGCCACTTCAGCGAGGTTCCCGAGGGTTATCCCGCCGACCTTTGGGGGCGCGATATTCTGATTTCGGCACCAGCTATCTGGGAGCCCATTCGTCAGATTCTTCGTTCTGCTTCGGGGTATGAGTGAGGAAACTCCAGGTCAGCCCCAAACAGCCTCAGCAACCAACCCCCAGTTCTCGTCAAAATCGGCTGTGGGCAACCGCACAAACGACGAGCGAATAAACCGCTGAATCCGCCCTTCCATGAACACCAGAACAAAGTCCGCACCGCGAGTAGCGCTGGTGCGTGGCCGCAAACCCTGGCGGATCTCGCCTTCTTTCAGGGTTTGCCGCACTTGGGTTTCCAGGCGCTCGAAGAACTGGGAAGCACGCTTGCGCAAGGCGTCGTTTTCGCCCACCAAGGCATCACCAGTGAGAACACAGCACAGGCCCGGATTACGCTCGGTGAACACCAGCACTAAGTGCACCAGCTGCTGCAAACGAACGCGCACATCCTCCTGCTCCTGCAGGATCATCTGACAGCGGGAGAATACCGCTTCTTCCGCAAATTCCAGAAGCGCTTCAAACATTTTTCGCTTGCTGGGGAAGTGGCGATACAGCGCTGCCTCTGTCACACCAACGGATTTGGCCAGAACAGAGGTGGTGACTCTGGCTCCTGGGTCATTTTCCAGGAGCTCCAAAAGCGCGTGGAGAATCGCCTCCCGGCGACTGGGTTTCTGATCGGTTACGGCCATACTGCAGCGCTCTTAATCAGAATTTTAATCAGAAAAAAGTGCCATCAAGAGGCGACGATGCACTTGCGTACAGTTTCTTGGGCATCCGCCCTGCAAGGTAGGCTTCGCGGCCGGCTTCAACAGCCAAGCGCATGGCATTGGCCATTTTAATCGGGTCTTTCGCATGAGCAATGGCACTGTTCATCAATACGCCATCACAGCCAAACTCCATGGCGATGGTGGCATCAGATGCAGTACCAACACCCGCATCCACCAGCACGGGCACTTTCGCGTTTTCGATGATCTGCCGGATGTTGTAGCGGTTCTGGATACCCAAGCCGGAGCCAATGGGTGCACCTAGTGGCATGATCGCAATACAGCCCATTTCCTCAAGGCGCATGGCCAGCAAGGGGTCATCCGAGCAGTACACCATTACCTTGAAGCCGTCTTTGATCAGCTCTTCGGCGGCCACCAGAGTCTCAAGCATGTTTGGGTAAAGGGTTTTGTCTTCGCCCAACACTTCCAGCTTAACCAGATCGCGGCCGTCGAGCAGTTCACGCGCCAGCTTACAAGTGCGCACGGCGTCTTTGGCGGTAAAGCAGCCGGCCGTGTTGGGCAGGATGGTGTAACGTTCCGGGGAGATCACATCCAACAGGTTAGGCTCATCGGGATTCTGTCCCAGATTGGTACGGCGAACGGCTACGGTCACAATTTCAGCACCGCTCATTTCCACAGCGTGGCCGGTTTCCATCAGGTCACGGTATTTGCCCGTGCCAACCAGCAGTCTTGATTGATAGATACGGCCAGCAATTTCAAGAGGTTTGTCTTCGGGCAGCTGGATCTCTGGCGTGTCGGTCATAGTGTTTCCGGGTTGGTAGAACGTAATGATGTAAATGGATGAAGACGTGTATCACGGCCAAGCTTGTGCCGGGCCAGAAAGGGTTTAGCCGCCGCCAATCGCGTGAACAACTTCAACACGATCACCGTTATTAAGAGCAAATTCGGCGTGCTGGCTGCGGGGCACTATGTCTTCGTTCACCTCAACCGCCAGTCGCTTGCCCGTAAGGGCCATTTTTTCTACCAATGCGGCAACCGTGGCTCCTGCGGGGAGCTCTATCGCCTCACCATTTACCTGTACCTGCATGTCGTTTTTACCCTCTGCCTTTGTCCACTTGCCGGCGTGCGCCAGCTGATAGCAATAATGCCCAACCAATCATAAAACATAGGCCGCCTATGGGCGTAATCGGGCCAACCCAGCGTATGTCGGTCAGCACCAATGTGTACAGGCTGCCACTGAACAGCAGGATGCCTGCAAGAAAGAAACCAGCGGCCAGACCCAGCAAACGTCGTGAAAGACCAAAGCCGGACAGCAGGGCCGCCAGCACCAGTGCGATGGCGTGATACATCTGGTAGGTAACCGCCGTTTGGAAGACTTCAAGGCTGCGCTCGCTCACAAGGTTACGCAACCCATGAGCCCCAAAGGCACCGGCCATAACCGCTGTAAGGGCAAAAAACGCGCCGATAACAATAGGCAAACGCATAAGGCCAGGGGTCGACGACTTTACTGATTCAGCAGTCACAGTGGATCTTCTCTCCGGTATCCAGGTTCATCATTGTGAGCGCACCGCCCCAGACGCAGCCAGTATCCAAGCCAATAAACCGTTCGCTACCTGTCTTGCCTTCGATAGCAGCCCAGTGTCCGAAAATCACGCCCAGGTCGTCAGGACGGGGAAATTCAAACCAGGGCGCAAAGCCCTTGGGCGCATTGCCTGCGGATTCTTTGGCGGTGAGTTCAAGCCTGCCGTCCTGGGCGATAAAGCGCATTCGGGTAAAATAGTTGGTGATGACCCGCCAGCGATCCATGCCTGCCAGGCTTTCACTCCAGCCTTCCGGCTTGTTGCCGTACATGTGCGCAAAGTATTCGGGGGCATGTTCCCCACGAATCACGCCTTCCACTTCTCGGGCATGGGCGAGCGCCTGCTGGATGGTCCAGATATGGGGTACCCCGGCGTGGGCCATCATGATGTTGCGCTCAGAGTCGTGCACACACAGGTTCTGCTGGCGCAGCCAGCTCACCAGCTTGTCACGATCGGAAGCGTTCAGTATTTCCGCAAGTGTATCCTTGCGCTTTGGCGCGTGGCCACCAAGAACCACAGCCAACAGGTGCAGGTCGTGATTACCAAGAACCACCACAGCCGAATCGCCCAGGCTTTCAATGTAGCGCAGGGTTTTAAGGGAGGAAGGCCCCCGATTGATCAAATCACCGGCCACCCAGAGCCGATCACGGGAGGGCGAAAAATCCACCTTGGCCAACACTTCCTTCAAGCGACCGTAACAGCCTTGAATATCGCCTATGGCGTAATCAGTCATGGCTGTTCTCGCCGCTGTCTCCTGCACTTTGCACGCCGCACTGCTCACTACCTTTTTCGTTTACAAGCAAGTCCGCAATGCTCACGAAATCTGCCAGGCTGAGATTTTCAGGTCGCAAACCGTCATTAATGCCCAAAGCTTGTAACTGTTCAACCGTTACCAACCCCCCCAGCGCCTTACGCAGGGTTTTGCGACGAGCATTGAACGCTGTTCTTACCACGGCCTGCAATGTGCCAAGATCCTTTGCGGGGTGCGGGAGCTGGGCATGGGGAACCAGCCGCACAATGGCAGAATCTACTTTCGGAGAAGGCCGAAAGGCTCCGGGGCCCACTTCAAACAAGGGCTGAACCTTACAGAAGTACTGAGTCATGATACCCAGCCGACCATAGTTGTTATCGCCAGATACCGCAGCCATGCGTTGCACGACTTCTTTTTGCAGCATGAAGTGCATGTCTTGCACCACGCCTGTCTGAGACAACAGGTGAAAAATCAACGGCGTGGATATGTTGTAAGGCAGGTTACCGATAATACGTAGCGGCTTTTCATCCACAAGCTGGCTGAAATCAAACTTCAGCGCATCGGCTTCGTGGATGCGAAATTCCGGGTAGTTAAAAAACTTGGTGCGCAGCACCGGAATCAGGTCGCGGTCCAACTCCACCACCTGAAGCTTTGGATTAACGGCCAGAATTTCTTCCGTTATAGCGCCAAGGCCGGGGCCAATTTCTACAATGGCTTCATCCGGCTTCGGGTGAATCGCGCGAATAATGCGTTCAATAACTCCCGGATCATGGAGAAAGTTCTGGCCAAATCGTTTTCTGGCCTGGTGACCGGCTTTTTTACTCACTCAGAATTCTCTTTGTTGAGGGCTTTGCGATGATTGCAGGCTTCGTGGTTAGCTGCTTTGAGAGACAGCGCCATCTGCTCACCCACGCGAATAGCGGTGTGCAGGCTGCCCGCATCGGCCTTACCGGTGCCCGCAAGATCCAGAGCCGTGCCGTGATCCACCGAGGTGCGCACAATGGGCAGGCCCAGGGTTATGTTTACCGCACGACCAAAGCCCTGAAATTTCAGAACCGGCAACCCCTGATCGTGGTACATGGCCAGTGCGGCATCGGCATCATCAAGCCAGTGGGGCGTAAACAGAGTATCTGCTGGCAGCGGGCCCATTAACTGCATGCCGTTGGTCCGAAGCTTCTCCAGCGTAGGCTCGATAACCTCAATTTCTTCCCGGCCAAGATGGCCGCCCTCACCGGCATGGGGGTTCAGGCCGGCAACAAGAATTCGTGGCCGTTCAATTCCAAAGAATTTTTTCAGATCGGCATTTAAAATGGTGGCTACTTGGGTCAGGCGTTCCGGCGTAATCGCGGCGGGCACATCTTTGAGAGGTAAGTGAGTCGTTACCAACGCCACTCGCAACTCTTCGGTGGCCAGCATCATAACCACCCGCTCCACCGCACACAGCTCCTGCAAGAACTCCGTATGGCCACTGAACTCAATGCCCGCGTCATTAATAATGCCTTTATGAACCGGTGCTGTAACCATGCCGTCGAAGCGGCCCTCAAGGCAGCCTTTAGCCGCAACGGTAAGGGTTTCCAGCACATAGCGGCTGTTGGCGGCATCCAGCTTGCCGGCCATGAGCGACGCACAACCCTCAACGTGCCACACAGAAAGCTCGCCAGCACCTGTTTTCGGTGCCATACCCGGTTGCCACGGGTGCAAGGTTACGTTGAGCCCAAGCAGCTTGGCCCGGGCCTCCAGCAATGGCTGGCTCGCAACCACCACAACACCAGCGCCGCGTTTCTCGACAGCGAACTGCAGGCAAAGCTCAGGGCCTATGCCTGCAGGCTCTCCCGCGGTCAGGGCGAGAACAACCGGGCCAGTCATTATTCTGCGTCTTCCTCTGGGTTGCTGTCAGCATTCTCATCCGCATACTCACCTTTAAACTCGACAAAGGCTTCGTCACGGATTTCCTGGAGCCAGTTCTGCAGCTCGGTTTCGAACTTGCGGCGATAAATAGCCTGGCGTGCCTCAGCTGCCTTTACGTCGCCACTGATGTCCTTCTGGCGGCGTTCTTCAACCTGCAGAATGTGCCAACCGAACTGGGAGCGAAACGGCCCTTTAAACTCGCCAACACTGGCTTCCTGCATGGCCTGCTCAAACGCTGGCACCATCTGGCCGGGGCTTACCCAGCCAAGATTGCCACCGTCGGAGCCGGACACAGGATCGTCCGAATATTCCCGAGCCAGCACCGCAAAATCAGCGCCATCCTGAATCTGCTCAGAAAGCGTCCGGATGGTGGCTTCCGCCTCCGCATCGGTTACCGCCTCGGAAGGCCGTATCAAAATATGGCGTACGCGATTCTGCTGGATAACTTGCTTCTGCGCGCCGCCGCGCTTGTCCATCACCATCACCATGTGAAAACCGCTGTTGTTCTCCAGAATCCCGGAAGGCTTGCCGACCTCCAGGTTTGGCACAACGGGCGCAACCAGTGACGGTAACTGGCGCTCGCTGCGCCAACCCATGTCGCCGCCCTCAAGCGCATTGCTGGCATCGGATTCAGCAACCGCCACTTCGCGGAAGTCGCGGCCGTTCAATATAGCAGTCCGCAGTTCTTCTGCTCTTTCACGGGTTGCGTCCACCGCGGCATCATCGACAGGGTTATCCAGCTCGATAAAAATATAGGCAAGGCGATATTCCGCATCGTTGCCACCGCCGGACTCCAACGCCTGAAGATAATTTTCAACCTCTCGGTCCGTCACACGGACACGACTACCCACTTGGCGCTGTTGCACCCGGCCGGTGATCATTTCTTGCCTGATTTGCTCCCGGGCCTGGCGGTAGCTTACGCCTTCAGTGGCCAGCTGGTCTTCAAACTCAGACAGGCTCAAACCATTTCGATCTGCGATATTAGCCAGAGTTTCGTTGAGCTCATTGTCACTGATGCGCATGCCCATTTTTTCAGACATCTGTAGCTGGACAGATTCGGTGATCAACTGTTCCAGCACCCGCTCTTCAAGAAGGCGACGCGGTGGCAGGCCAGTACCCTGGGCACTTAAGCGACCGGCAATGGTGTTAATTCTTGCTTCCAGCTCGGTTTGGAGGATTACATCGTCATCAACAATGGCAACCACCTGGTCGAGCAGTTTGCGCTCGGCCTGGGCCGAAAAAGAAAGCGCTACTGCCAACAGCATCAGCAGCGTCTGTAAACCTTGGCGAATCGTCGCCTTCATAATCACCTCTTAATGAAGATATAAGCCTGCGGATAGGGTACCTGAAGGCACGGTTGCCGTCAGGGGGTACAAATCAGGGGGCGCCAAAACGGCGACGCTCACGCTCATCAAAACCGTAAATAGCTTCGGAGATCGACGTTGAAGATCCGCCACTACCCCCTAGGCCTTTTAGTTGAATCTGGAACAGTAAACGGCTGTCCAGTTCCCGATCATCAGTCAGGTAGTTCTGATGAACCACCTGAACACTCCAACAGCAATTGTTGTACTCAATTCCGGCAAGGGATCCTACGGTGCGACCCAAATCCGAATCATACACCCAGCGGCCGATCAGACTAACACGGTCTGTTGCGGGGATAACCGCCGCAATATCTGACTGTTCCAACTCTCCCTTGCTGTAAGTATGGCCAACACTGGCGAGGTACCGGTAATCCTCGGTGTGAAAAACCAGTTGGCTACGGCCCTCTTCGGTGTCGCCAGTATCCGGATCCCACAGCCCGGACGAGCGGATTTGCAAATTCTGTAACGGGTTAAGCACCACTTCTCCCGCCAGAGGTGAGCGGCTGCGGTTGCCGCCGCCTTCACCGAATAGCGTGACCTCGCGATCCTGAAAATATTGAACCTGCCCGACACTGAAGCGGGCTCGCTCGGCACCGGTCACCAGATCATTAAATCGACTGGTCAGGGCTACAGTCAATTGGTTAGCATCGCCTACCCGGTCGCCGCCGACAAAGCGGTCTGGGCGGAACAATTGCTCAAAACGAAAAGTCTGCAGAGCAGTATCAAACGCTGGAATGTAATTTTGATCTGCTTCCGCATCGGCCCACGCATAATAAAGCCGGGGCTCGAAGGTCTGGTTGTATGGCACATCGAACAGGCTCGATTGACGGTCAAAATACAGGCCGTTATCCCACTCCACTACGGGAACCGTGCGATCAAAGCGGCCATCCCCGGCAGTGTAATCATCAAGCTCATAACGGGTGTAATCAAGGCTGACCGACGGGCGGCTGAAGCCCCAAAGGGCTCGCATCGGCAGTGCCAGCTCGGGGCGAGCCCGGAAGCGCTGGCCGTTGGCCTTGTCGAGGCCGGTTAGGGTGTCATTGTCCCGATAAAACCAGGTGTACTGGCTCTCCAGGCCAGCCTCAAACCAACCGGCTTCGGCGGTTCCTGCATAAATAGCTTCCGGTAGCTGTGCATAGGGTTTGTCCACCTGTGCAATACGATCACTGACCGTTTGGTAGTCATTCAAATACACGTCAAAATACTGATTCGCACTCTGGTAACGCACGCCGCCCCTACGTTGCAGGTGTGTGGCCTGGTTAATTTCCAGGCTGCGGTTCAGATCACTAAGATAGTCATCATCACTCACCACTGAAAAATCACCATACCCGTTCCAGCCAGAACCCAGAGTGGCGCGAGTGGAGGCATCCAGAGCCCAGCGTTGCCCGGGTTCGCCAGGGTTTTCATCGGTGTAGGTCGAATCATTATCGATATAACCCAGCTGCAGCGTTGTCTCTCCCAGCGGGCTGAGGTACCTGCCCTCCGCTTCATTAAAGAGACCGCGGCCATGAATGTATTGGGGTGTAACTGTGGCGTCGTAGTGGGGGGCCAGGTTCAGGTAATAGGGTACTGAGAAAAAGGCACCGCTGCCGGCACTGGACGATCCGAACTGCGGATAAAGGAAGCCACTCTTGCGTCGGTCGTCTATAGGAAAGCTGGCATAGGGCCAGTAAAACACAGGGACATCCAAAACCTCGAGGCGAACGTGTTTTGCTGTCCCGAAGCCTTTAGCCTGATCCAGTTCAATATCAGACGCCACAATTGCCCAGTCGTTCTGTTGCGGGCCACACGTGGTAAGCATGCCCTCGCGGATCAGAACTCTGGAGTCATCCACTCGGGAAAGGCTGTTGGCGCTGCCCCGCATTTCCGGGCCGTGCAAAAGGAAGGTCGCTGTATTGATATCAAATCGCCCTGAATCAACACTGTATTCGGCTCGCTCTCCCGTCAGCAAAAACCCATTACCACGGCTGACCAGCGGCCCCTGGATGGCAACCTGGCCATTGCTCTGGTTATACCAAGCCTCAGTGCCAGTTACTTGAAAATTCCCTTGGCGCAGCCGAACATCGCCTTCAAGATATAGCTCACGGTCGATTTCGTAACGAGCGCTCAGGCCGCTGACATGCATGGGGGCATCCCCTTCAGCACCGCCTGCTCCTTCACCAAAAACACCTGCGCCATCCTCTCCTGCACCTGATGGCATATAACCGCCTGCGCAAAAAGCTGGTAACGCGTCTCTGGTGGCCGCCGGAAGCTGGCCTCTCGGGCGCCAGTCCAGCTCGGCAGCCGATGGCGCGTCTTCAGCAGCGGAAAACCCCGCTCCCGACATTAGGGCAAACCCTGCAAGCAGGCTCACAATCCGGCGCTGCAACGTGCCTTTCTGCGCCTGCAGATAGCGGTTGAACATTGGCACGGTAGCAAGGTTCCTGTTCCAAATGCATGAAGAGTTGTGGATAGCGCAACGGGGCACGAATACACACATGATAGCGGCCTAGTTTACACATGCCTCGGAAGCTTGTTAACGGAAACGGAGCCAGATGAGTGAAACTCCGCTGCAAAACCGCTTTACCCTCTCTATACTCCCCATATTCCTCTGCTAACTTCTACTTTATTAATTCAGGATAATAAGCCGAGCTATGGACAACCGCCTGCAAACGCTCACCGCCTGGGTCAGACAGTTTCCCGGCTTCGAAAACGCCGACGCCAAGCCCGTTTCTGGCGACGCCAGCTTCCGGCGCTATTTTCGGGTATTCAAAGCAACCAGCGACAGTTCCACACCGTTCATTGTTATGGATTCGCCTCCGGAACAGGAAGACTGCAAGCCATTCGTAACGATTGGCAGGCATTGGCATCAAGCAGGCATTGCGGTTCCGCAGATTTTCGAAGCCGACCCGATACGCGGTTTTTTGTTACTGGAAGACTTCGGTGACCAGCTAATGCTGGGTCAGCTTACCCCCAGCAACGCAAACGCACTGTACCAGGGCGCACTGGACGAGCTCATTCTTATCCAACAGCTGCCGGCTCCCCCTGACTCTCCATTGCCTATCTATGACACGGCTTTGTTGAATCGCGAAATGATGCTTTTCAGGGACTGGCTGTTAGAGGGCTACCTGAGGCTGGAGCTGGATAACGTTGAGAAATCCATGCTGGATACCACCTTCGCACTACTCCGTGAGAGCGCCTTGGCCCAGCCCCGCGTTACCGTGCACAGGGATTACCATTCTCGAAACTTACTGGTGCAGGAACATAACAGCCGCCCCGGCGTTATCGATTTTCAGGACGCAGTATCCGGGCCGGTGACCTACGATGCGGTTTCCCTACTGAAAGACTGCTACATTCAATGGCCTGAAGAGCAAATTTGTGAGTGGCTGAACGCCTTCCGGGAACAAACCCTGGACGCCGGCCTGCACCGTGCAGACCGAGACACTTTCCGGCAGTGGTTTGAGTTAATGGGCATGCAACGCCACCTCAAGGCCGCGGGCATCTTTGCCAGGCTGGCCATGCGGGATAACAAACCACGCTACCTGGAAGACATTCCCCGTACCGTGAGCTACCTGCTTGCCGCCAGCAAGCGGCAGCAAGCCTTGCGACACTTCCACGAATGGCTGTTAGCGGTTGCTGTACCGCGAATTGAAGACCTTATCGGCCCAGTTCCAGGCCAGGAGACTTTGACACCGTGAAGGCGATGATCCTTGCCGCAGGAAAGGGGGAGCGCATGCGGCCACTGACCCTCACCACCCCCAAGCCTCTGCTTAGTGCCGGCGGCAAACCGCTTATTGAATATCACCTGGAGCGTCTTCAACAGGCAGGTTTCCGGGATGTGGTCATTAATCACGCGTGGCTCGGAGAGCAGATTGAGTACACTCTAGGCAGCGGTGAACGGTTCGGGCTTTCCCTACACTACTCACGTGAAGGCGAGCCATTGGAGACCGCCGGCGGCATCGTCCGGGCCCTACCGCTGCTCTCAAGCCCAGGCAACGACTGGTTTATGGTAATCAACGGTGACATTTGGGCTGATTTCGACCTCACCCGGCTTCAACCTCCTGCAGCCGGCGAGCAACCTGCCATCGACGCCATTCTGGTGATGGCAGACAACCCAAAACACAACCGCCAGGGTGATTTTTGCCTGAAAGATAGCGGCGTGCTCTGCGAAGCGTGTGCAATTAAAGAAGGCGAGACGCTGACGTTTACTGGCATCAGCCTCCTGCACCGCAGACTATTTGAGGGGTTAACGGATCAAGCCGGTAAACTCGGGCCTGTTCTGCGGGCTGCCATGGGCAAAGACCGGGTAGCCGGGCTACATCACGATGGGCTTTGGGTAGATGTAGGGACACTCGAGCGGTTGCAGGCACTGGACCAGCAACTGGCCGTTCAGGAGCCCTAAGGCTATGGCGACCCGCCCCGCGCAACCAGCTTTGCCGCCGCGCATGGAGGCCACGTTCTCAGCGCTTCTGAAGGAGCTCTGTGCTGCTGACCACCACGCACAAACGCTAATCAGCCATACACGGCTGCCCTGGTGGTGTCGTCGCCCATTGTTCTTCTTTCTGGGCTACATAGCCAAAGCTGAAGGGCGAGTGTCCGAGCAAGACGTCAGCTTTGCAGAAAGTCTCATTAGCGCACTCAAGCTGTCAAAGCGACAAAGGCACAAAGCCATACAACATTTTCAGCGTGGCAAGGCATCAGACACGCTCCCACCGTTAAGCGGGCTTGCCCTAAGGTTAAGCCGCAGCACTTGGCCTGCTCCGGCCCTGAAAGTCGCCATTTGCCTGTGCCACGCGGCGCAGCTAAAAGGCCGGCCTGGCAAGCCTCGTCTCCATCGCTGCGAGGATGTCATTGACCAGGCAGGGCTTCCAATTACGATCTGCGAAGACATTTTTGACAGCTACGCTGCCAAATCATGGAGCAATATCAGCGACGTACCGGCAAAGCCTATAAATCTTGAACAGGCCTGCGCGCTGTTTGGCGCCACCCGACGGGATTCCCTGGTGGTTATCAAGCGCGCATATCGGAAAAAAGTGTCTGAATGCCACCCCGACAAACTGGCACAACAGCAGCATCTTAGCCCTGCCGAGCTGGCGCTAGCCAAAGAGCGACTGCTGTGTTTCCAGCATGCCTGGGAACTCATCCGGCGCCACCACAAGCTGAACTGAGGCTTGCCCCACCAATTAAAGAGCTTTCGGTCGGAGCCAAGCTGAAATTCTTCCCGCCAACGCCTTTCCGTTGCGCGACACTAACAAATCTCCCGAACCCATAAGTTGGAGACTGAAGCCCTCTACTCTAGCCCGCTTCAGGCCCGCCTTGCGCTGTTCGCGCTCATCAGACGATGAAAGCTCTAAAATCCGGGGCACTGATGCTTGCTCTAACGCCCCCGCCAGCTTTTTGGAATCGTTGGGGTAAAGTTTTGGCGCCACCCAAACCAGTGCTGGAGACCCGCCCATCTCGCTCGCGGATAACACTATGTGATTGCTGCCACGGCCAAGCCCTACCACCGCAGTCAGCTCGTAACCACGCTTCTCCAGGGCGGCAACACCTGCCACTAGATGCTCACGGATACGAGAGCGATAAGCTATTTCCAGATTACTCCCTGCGTCAGAGGCCATAACATCAATTGTGGCAGGATTGGCGGACTCCGTGTCCTGTTTAGCCGGTTCAGGGCCTAAGGCGGACATTGCGATGGGGCGCTCCAGAATCTGCTCAATAGCCAATGGGGGCGATTCCAGGCCAAGGGTAAGCGCAGCAAAGTTTCGGTGCGCAAGTTCCCGGGCCAAGGTGCCCGTTAATCCCGACTCAGCGTTGCCACCTTCATCTGCCAGAATAATTATCCCGCCACGGGCGGGCGCCTCACGCTCGGGCCACAGCATGGCCAGCGTGCGAGCACCATCCTCAAGGCCCAGCCACAGCGCGCTATCGGGGAATCTCTGGCTAAGCTTCTGCTCATCCAAACCAGACACTACGCTGCCCCGCATGCCGCTCACCGGCGCTTGAGCCGGCTCCGGAGGCTCGTCGTTATCCTGGCCGTATGCGGGCACCAAGCCCCCTGCCAGCAAGGCAAGCACCAGCCAACCACACACACTGTGGCAACTGCCTTGGCTTATTGTTCTGAATCGGTGCACAGTTCCTGCTCCTCTGGCTACGAAAACACGCTCTTGTGCTGTTAGACTGTCATCATTATTCATGGCTGCCTATTGTTTGCGAGAACCTTGATGAATCCTTATCTGATTGCCCCATCCATTCTGTCTGCCAATTTTGCCCGTTTGGGCGAAGAAGTAGATAACGTACTGGCCGCAGGCGCAGACGTGGTGCACTTTGACGTTATGGACAACCATTATGTACCCAACCTGACCATTGGGCCGATGGTGTGTGAAGCGCTGCGCAAGCATGGCGTTACCGCTCCCATAGACGTACACCTGATGGTATCGCCAGTGGACGACCTGATTCGCATGTTTATTGATGCCGGTGCCAGTTACATTACCTTTCACCCGGAGGCCTCCAAGCACATTGACCGCTCCCTGCAGTTGATTCGCGAGGGCGGCTGCAAAGCCGGCCTGGTGTTCAACCCGGCCACGCCGCTGCACCACATGGATCACGTGATGGACAAGCTCGACATGGTACTGATGATGTCGGTCAATCCAGGCTTTGGTGGCCAAAAATTCATCCCCGGCACTTTGGATAAGCTCAGGGAAGCACGTAAGCGCATCGACGCCAGCAACTACAACATTCGGCTGGAAATCGATGGCGGCGTAAAAACCGACAACATCCGTGAAATTGCGGAAGCCGGTGCGGACACCTTTGTTGCAGGCTCGGCTATTTTCAACACCGACGATTACAAAACCACCATCGATGCCATGCGCCAAGAACTGGAACAGGCCCGCACGACACTGGGCCACAAGGTACCGACCCAATGAGCCTGGCAGGGCTATTTAATGCCCGCTGGCCGGGCGTTGCGTTATTTGATCTTGATGGCACCTTGGTAGACAGCGCGCCAGACCTGGCGGCGGCGGTTGATCGCACTCTTGAACAGTTGGGGCGCAAGCCCGCCGGTATTGAGCAAGTACGCAAATGGGTGGGCCACGGTTCCCCCATACTGATGCGGCGAGCGCTGGCCGGCAAAGCCGATTGGGAGCCAGCAAGTGCCAGTGATGATGCATTGTTTGATGATGCCCTGAAGCTCCTTTACCAAAACTACCAGCAGCTGAACGGCCAGTATTCAACGGTCTTTCCTGGTGTTGAAGCCTGCCTTGAAGCACTGAATGAACGTGGCTGCCCCATGGCCGTTGTGACCAACAAGCCAGAACAGTTTGTGGCGCCTCTGCTTGAGCAGATGGGGATTGAGCATCATTTCCAACTGATTGTGGGTGGTGACACCCTAAGCACAAAAAAACCGGACCCCGCACCGTTACTCCATGCCATGGAGGCTCTTCAAGGCAGCCGTGGCACCACGGTAATGGTGGGCGATTCTGCAGCAGACGTTAATGCGGCCCTGGAAGCCGGCATTCCCTGTGTGGCCGTCACCTATGGCTACAACTTTGGCAGCTCGGTACAGACACTGGGAGCCGACGCTGTGGTTGATTCCCTGAGCGAGCTTTTGTAACCTCTAGGGTCTTGAGCTTTTAAACTATTCAATTCGGGAGATTCCTGCCGTGCAGGGACTGAATCTGACTGCAACGCGTGGCGTCCTCACAACCCGCGCAACACGATGGTGGCGATGGCGTACCCGCTGAAAACACTCAGCCAGGCACCACGCGAGCACCTGCTCGAACGCAGATCAGATCTCAGGAAGCCCGACCATGAACTCCGAACAATTCCACAAGCTGGCGCAGGCCGGCTTCAATCGTATCCCCGTGTATCGTGAAGTACTTGCGGACATGGACACTCCTTTAAGCACTTACTTAAAGCTCGCCAGCGGGCCTTACTCCTACCTGTTTGAATCGGTACAGGGCGGAGAGAAATGGGGCCGTTATTCCATCATTGGCCTGCCCAGCCAGGAAGTGCTCAAAGTATTTGACCACCGCATAGAAGTTCGTCGGCATGGCGAGTTGGTAGAGACCGCCGAAGTAGACGACCCACTTGCATTTGTTGCCAGTTACCAGGAACGCTTTCATGCCCCTGACCTGGAAGAACTGCCCCGCTTCAACGGCGGCTTGGTGGGTTATTTTGGCTACGACACCGTGCGTTACATTGAAAAGCGCCTTGCAAACAGCTGCCCCCCGGATCGCATTGGCACGCCCGATATACTGCTAATGGTGTCCAACGAGCTTGTGGTGTTCGATAACCTGCGCGGCAAGCTGCACCTAATTGTGCACGTGGACCCAACCGACGAAGGTAGTTTTGACCAAGCTCAGCAAAGGCTGGACGAGCTCGAACAGAAACTGCATCGGCAAACCGCTAACACCCCGAAAACACCTGAGCACCTACGCGGCAAAACCGTGGATGAGAGCGAGTTTGTGTCTGGCTTCAGCCAGGAAAAGTTCGAAGCCGCGGTTGGCAAAATCAAAGACTACGTACTGGACGGCGACGTGATGCAAACCGTCATCTCCCAGCGTATGTCGATTCCGTTTGAAGCACCGCCGTTGAACCTGTATCGCTCGCTCAGGGTACTTAACCCCTCGCCTTACATGTACTTCCTGGATCTGGACGACTTCCACATTGTGGGCTCCTCACCAGAAATTCTGGCGCGCATGGAAGATCGCGAAGTCACCGTGCGCCCCATCGCCGGCACCCGCAAACGCGGCGCCACCGAAGCGGAAGACCGGGCTCTGGAAGCCGAGCTGCTGGCCGACCCGAAAGAAATCGCCGAGCACCTGATGCTGATTGACCTGGGCCGCAACGACGCCGGCCGCGTCTCAGAAACCGGCACCGTGCGACTGACCGAGAAAATGGCGGTAGAGCGCTACTCCCATGTTATGCATATAGTGTCCAACGTGACCGGCCAGGTGAAAGACGGCACCAGCTGCCTCGACGTACTCAAGGCCACCTTGCCAGCCGGCACATTGAGCGGCGCCCCGAAAACCCGGGCCATGGAAATCATTGACGAGCTGGAACCGGTAAAACGTGGCGTTTACGGCGGCGCCGTTGGCTACCTCTCGTTCAACGGCAATATGGATACGGCCATCGCCATCCGCACCGCCGTGATCAAGGACAAGACTCTGCACATACAAGCCGGCGCAGGCATAGTCGCCGACTCGGTACCTCGCCTTGAATGGAAAGAAACCATGAACAAGGGCCGCGCCATCTTCCGCGCGGTGGCCATGACCTACAACGATTTTGACCACTGAGGCGAGGGAAATATCATGCTATTGATGATCGACAACTACGATTCCTTCACCTACAACGTGGTGCAGTATCTCGCCGAGCTGGGCGCCGATGTGCAGGTGCATCGCAACGACGAAATCACGGTGGAACAGATCGAGGCTCTGAACCCCGAACGACTGGTCATTTCCCCCGGCCCCTGTACACCGAGTGAAGCCGGGGTGTCCATGGATGTCATCCGGCATTTTGCCGGTAAAATCCCCATACTCGGCGTTTGCCTCGGCCACCAGGCCATCGCCCAGGTATTCGGCGGTAACATCATCCGCGCCGGACGTGTGATGCACGGCAAAGTATCCCCGGTTTACCACCAGAACACCGGCGTATTCCGCGGGCTGAATAACCCATTGCAGGCCACCCGCTATCACAGCCTGGCCATTGAACAGTCCAGCCTGCCGGAATGCCTGAAGATGACCGCCTGGACTCGCAACAGCGATGGCAGCGTGGAAGAAATCATGGGCGTGCGCCACAAAACCCTGGCTATTGAAGGGGTGCAGTTTCACCCGGAATCGATCATGAGCGAACAGGGCCACGAACTACTGCGCAACTTCCTGCGAACTCAATAAAAGGCAACTCCAATGAACATGAAAGACGCACTAAACCGGGTGGCCGAAAACCTCGATATGTCCCGGGAAGAAATGAAAAGCGTGATGCGCACCGTGATGAACGGCGAAGCCACCGACGCTCAGATTGGCGCCCTGCTGATGGGCTTGCGCACCAAAAGCGAAACCGTTGACGAAATCACCGGCGCCGTAGAAGTTATGCGTGAACTGGTTTCTGGCGTTACCATAAATGCCGAACCTCTGGTGGACATCGTAGGCACAGGCGGCGACGGCGCCAACCTGTTCAACGTATCCTCTGCTTCTGCGTTTGTGGTCGCCGCCGCCGGTGGTTTTGTCGCCAAACACGGTAACCGCGCCGTCTCTTCCAAAAGTGGCAGTGCCGACCTGATCGAACAGGCAGGCATTAACCTCAACCTCACACCGGAACAGGTCGCCCGGTGCGTCGAACAGATTGGCGTAGGCTTCATGTTCGCCCCGGCCCATCACGGCGCAATGAAACACGCCGTGGGGCCGCGCAAGGAAATGGGCTGCCGCACCCTGTTCAATATCCTTGGCCCCATGACCAACCCGGCCAGCGTAAAGCGACAGTTAGTAGGCGTATTCAGCAAAGCCTTGTGCCGCCCCATGGCCGAAGTGCTGCAAAAGCTGGGTTCCGAACACATTATGGTGGTGGCCTCCAAGGACGGCCTCGACGAAATCAGCCTGGCCAGCGCCACCCATGTAGCGGAACTGAAGAACGGCGAAATCATCGAATATGACATCACTCCGGAAGACCTGGGCATTAAAAGCCAGACACTGGTCGGCCTGTCAGTCGAAACTGCCGAGGAATCCCTGAACCTGATTAAAGCCGCCTTTGGCCGCGGCCACGACGAAATGGCGGAGAAAGCCCGGGATTTGATCGCCTTGAACGCCGGCGCAGCCATCTACGTGGCCGGCTTGGCTCCAACACCTAAAATGGGCGTGGAAATGGCGTTAGACGCCATGGGCTCGGGCCTGGCCGCCGGCAAGCTGTCAGAACTGGCCGACTTTTCCCATTGCTTCTGAGCCAGGAAAAACCAAATGACCAAGCACAACGACAAAACGCCCACCATCCTGCGCAAAATCGTCGACAGAAAGTGGGAGGAAATCGAGACCCGCAAGCGCAGCGCACGCCTTGAAGATCTCATCGCCCGCGCCGGCGACCAACCAGACACCCGGGGCTTCATCAATGCCCTGCGCCAGCGTATCGAAGCAGGCATGCCTGCCGTTATCGCCGAAATCAAAAAAGCTTCACCTAGCAAAGGCATACTCCGCGACCCGTTTGAGCCAGCCGAGATAGCCGAAAGCTACGAGGCCGGTGGCGCTGCCTGCCTGTCCGTACTCACCGACCACGACTTCTTCCAAGGCCACGAAGACTACCTGATAGCGGCTCGCAACGCCTGCAGCCTGCCAGTTATCCGCAAAGACTTCATGGTAGCGCCTTACCAGGTGTACGAAGCCCGCACCATCGGCGCCGACTGCATACTCCTGATTGCCGCTTGTCTCACCAAAGACCAGATGCAGGAGCTGGAAGGCATCGCACACGAAATCGGAATGGACGTATTGGTAGAGGTGCATAACAGCGAAGAGATGGACGAGGCATTAACCTTGACCACACCGCTGATCGGCATCAACAACCGCGACCTGCACAGCTTCGACGTATCACTGGACACTACGTTTGATCTGCATCAGCGCATAGGCGCAGACCGAATGGCCATTACCGAGAGCGGCATCATGACGCGCGCCGACGTGGAAGCCATGACCGGACGCGGCATCTACGGGTTCCTGGTAGGCGAATCCTTTATGCGCGCTGCCAACCCGGGCGAGAAACTGCAGGAGCTGTTCTTCCCCCAATAGAATGGCCGGCGGCATCCGGTAAAGAACCTGAAACCCGGCGGATCAAACAGGGTCCGCCAGCGCCTCCTGCATCAACAGTTGTAAATGTTCGGGCAGCTGCACCGATAACGCCAAAGCTCGATCATGGGCGCGGGGTGACATTTTGCCCCAGGTGCGGCGCACAATTCTCAGCCACTTATCGCGATCGTATTCCACGTTATCAGCATAGAACTGCGCAAAGTACTTCTCCAAAAACACCATACAGGCAACGTCTTCCAGCAGCTGCGTGTCGGCATCTTTGCGCAACTCCCGCTTGGTCAGAATTACCTCAACCCGCTGGCACTCGCTCTCGGGATAGCCGCAACCCGCCATAATCTCTGCGGCCCGGCGCCCGTGCATACGCCCGCACGCCTGACGCCATTCGTAATAGGATTTCCGACCCTCTGGGTAGTCACTGCGAGGCATTTTCCAGCGTTCAAGATGCTGGGCGCGGCAGGCAATCTGCATGCGCGCTGAGGGCGAAGGCTCCAGCTCATAAAGCCAACGAGTCATATGCAGGCTATAGGCATACTCTCTGGGCATGGATTCTTCTGCCACAACCTCCTCATTGGGATCCCCGCGATTTGCACTGTCGATCGCATCCAGAGCGCATTGAAGCCGTTCTCGATCCATACTGCCTCCCTTGCTGTAATGATAGGCCTGCGTAGGCAGGCCCAGTCGATTCAGGCCTGCGCAGATGGGCGCGATTTGATACGGTCGTACCATGCTTGAAGGTGAGTCTGCTCCGGCAAGATACGGATCTGCACCACCTTGGCAAACGCGACTGTTGTGAACGCGTTAATGTCGGCCGCCGTCATCCGATCGCAGCAAATGTATTCCCGGTCAGCAAGGTGATCGTTGAGGAAGTTCATAAACTTGCTAACACTTTTTCCGCAGTCTTCACCCCATTCCTGGATTGGATTCATCCTGTCTTTGAAATAGCCGCTGGTATGCTGAAAACACATGCCCGTAGGCAAAAAGAAGTAAAACTCCAGCCACCTGACCCACTGCTCGATAGTGGCCTTCTCAATGGGTGTATCCCCCAGCAGGGTTGGCGCGTCGGGATAACTCTCTTCAAAGTAACGGCAAATAGCCATGGTCTCAGCGATACAGGTACCATCATCCAGTTCCATAACCGGCACCTTCTTCATGGGGTTCCGTGCCACATACTCCGGCGTCAGGTTTTCACCTTTCTGCAAATCAATCTCAATGAATTCGGCCTTCTCAAGCAGTCCTTTCTCCGCCATAAACATGCGCACGCGGCGAGGATTCGGTGCGGCTTTTGTTTCAAAAATCTTCATTATTATCGGCTCCGTTTCGAGTGAATCAGGGGTTACTCAGCGTAACAAACAATCGAAAGACTGACCCGAAAAAAGGGTTGCGTCAAGCAACTAGCCAGAAGTCCTAACAGCGGCTTTGATACGTCTTCGGAGTTGACGCATTTTCGTTAATACCTTGTAACTGAGCTCAGGATCCTTATGCTTGTAGCTACGTGATAACCGAGACGAGCCGCTTTGCCCTATTCCCTGAGTTGTCAGACAACCGCAGACCTGCAAGCCTCATCCGGTTGCCTGTTATCAGTAGTAAAAAAATCATCAAAGCAACTGATAACAAGACAACTAACAGAAAAAAACGACAACAATCAGTTCGACCAGAATTCACCAACCCAACAATGGAGAAGTGACTATGCGAAAGCTTACGTCTATTGCACTGCTATGTGCGCTATCACTGCCCGCAATGGCTCAAGCCAACTGTGGTGAAGTGTCCATCACCGAAATGAACTGGGCTTCCAATACAGTGGTCACCAACGTAGCCAAATTCATTATGGAACAAGGCTATGGATGCGATGTGTCGGTTATCCCATCAGACACCGTGCCAGCCGTAACGTCTGTTGCTGAAAACGGCGAACCGGACATTGTTACCGAGTTGTGGCTGAACTCAGCCGGTGAGGCTTATTTGCGCCTTGAGAAAGAAGGTAAAATCGAACGGCTCGGAAAAGTACTCACCCCTGGTGGCGTTGAAGGCTGGTGGATTCCCACGTATCTGGCAGAGAAGCATCCTGAGCTGAAGACCATCGAAGGTGTGATGGCCAATCCGGAACTGGTGGGCTCGCGTTTCAATAATTGTCCTGACGGGTGGGGCTGCCGGGTTGTTAGTGACAACCTGATTCGCGCGCTGGATCTTGAAGACTCAGGCATTAAGGTCTTTAACCACGGTTCCGGCGAGACCCTGGCCTCTTCCATGGCCTCGGCTGTACAAAACGAAGAGCCTTGGCTCGGCTACTACTGGGGCCCAACGGTACCTCTTGGCAAATACGACATGACGCGCGTAAAGCTGGGTGAGTACAAGCAGAAAGTTCACCAGAAGAACCAGACTGCCAACGTGGACAATCCCGGTGTATCCGAGTTCCCGGCTGCAACCGTTCTTACTTCTGTTACCACCGACTTCAAGGACCGCGAACCTGAAGTGACAGAGATGCTCAGCAAGATGACGTTCAAGACAGACACCATGAGCGCGCTTCTAGCCTGGATGGACTCCAGTAACGCATCCGGTGAAGAAGCAGCGGTTTATTTCCTGAGCAATAACCGTGATGAGTGGTCTGACTGGCTGAACGATGACGCCAAGAAGAAGCTTGCGGCCATTCTTGAAAACTGATTGACCCGCCCTGTCCCAGGCGCAGTATCTGTATAGATCTGCCCTGGGCACCCCTTGTAGTCATAGCAATTGATTTCTGTGGCGCATGGCACTCATGCGCAGAAGAGGCTAAACACACATGGCAACCTACGACTCCCTGTTTTCGGCACTTGGGTTAAAAGACTGGTGCGCGGAAGGTAAAGAAGATGGCCCTATGTCCATGGCGGACTTACTCGCGAAGGCCAAGGGCAAGAATGCAGAGCCAGAATCCCTTTGGGACTTTCCATTTCCATCGATGGATGCCCTGAATGATTCTTGTACCGCGTTTCCGCAATCCCGAGAACTCACCCAAGGGCTGGAACAGGGTTTCCTTGCCATAAAAGACAACCTTAGCCTGGTACTCGACCCACTAACCCAGCCGCTGAGCTGGGCTCTTGATAGCGCCCTGTACGGCATGCTTAATACGCCCTGGTGGATTGTCATCCCCATCATGCTTGCGGTCGTTTTTCTGGTCACCAAATCCTGGAAACTGGTGTTATTTGTGGGTGCCAGCATTTGCCTGCTGGCATTCATTGACTACTACGAATACGCCATGCAAACGCTTGCCATCATTTTTGTCTGCGCCTTCCTTTGTGTGCTGCTTGGAGTGCCCATAGGCATCGCTATGTCCAGAAGCAACACCATGCAACGGATGACGATCCCTGTTCTGGACATGCTCCAGACCTTGCCGCCATTCGTTTACCTGATTCCGCTGATCTTCCTGTTCAGCGTGACCGAATCCAAGCTCTACGGTATTGCCATTATTCTCTATGCCATAGTGCCGGTAGTAAGGCTTACCAATCTTGGTATCCGGTTGGTAGACAAAGATGTGATTGAAGCCGCTGACGCCTTTGGCATGACGCCCAGACAGAAACTGTTCAAGGTTCAGATCCCCCTGGCCCTACCTAACATCATGGCCGGCGTAAACCAGACCATCATGATGAGCCTCGCCATGGTTGTTATCGCATCCCTGGTTTCTGCACCCGGCCTCGGTGTTCTGGTGCTTCGTGGTATCCGTAACCTTGAGCTTGGCGTAGGCCTGGTTGCCGGTCTCGGCATTGTCATCCTGGCCGTCGTTCTGGACCGGGTAACCAAGGCTTCTCTGGCACGCATCAATGCCACCCAAAAGCAGTGAGGACAGAACGTGGCAAACGATATTAAGATTTCTATTAAAAATCTCTACAAGATATTCGGGCCAACGCCGGATGTGGCGCTGGAATATGTAAAGCGGGGAATGAACAAGGCCGATCTGCTGGATCAGCACAATCACGTTCTTGGGCTGAGAGACATCAACGTGGATATCTGCGATGGCAAGATAACCGTTATCATGGGGCTATCTGGCTCGGGCAAGTCAACGCTGATTCGCCACCTCAACCGGCTTATTGAACCCACCGCTGGAGAAATCCGGCTCAATGGCGACGATGTTCTGGATCTGAACGAGGATCAGTTGCGCCAATTGCGACGGGAACAGATGTCCATGGTGTTCCAGAAGTTCGCGCTGCTGCCTCACAAAACCGTACTTGAAAACGCTGGCATGGCTCTCAACATTCGCGGCCACACAATCGCAGACTTCGAAAATGAAGCGGTAAAATGGCTGGCTCGAGTGGGCCTTGAGGGCAATGAAAACCAATACCCTCACCAGTTATCTGGCGGCATGCAACAACGGGTTGGTATAGCCCGCGCGCTGGTTTCCAACTCCCCCATCATGTTGATGGATGAAGCTTTTTCAGCACTGGACCCGCTGATTCGTTCAGACATGCAGGATTTGCTACTGGAGCTTCAGGGCGAACTGCAAAAGACCATTATATTCATCACTCACGATCTGGACGAGGCATTGAAGCTGTCAGATCATCTGGTGATACTCAAGGATGGTGAAGTGGTTCAGCAGGGCGATCCCCAGGACATCCTTCTCAACCCCAATGACCCTTATATTATTGCCTTTATAAACGATATAAACCGCGCTCGAGTGCTTCGGGTACGTTCCGTCATGAAGCCCCATAGCGCAAATGATACTGACTACGCAGGGGATATTTCCGAGAAGGACAATCTGGAAACAGTGCTTTCACTGTCAGGGGGCGACACAGACAAAATTTACCGGGTAGTGCGGGACGGCAAGACGGTGGGCAGTCTCAGCATGAAAGACCTGACTCGTGCCCTGGTTCCCTCAGACGCTTAAACAGCAAGAAGCAATCTGGCCGCTTTAAAGCACTCCATGCCGGCATTTCTACCGGCATGGAGTGGGGCCGCTCGGCAATACATTGCCACGCATTTGCCCCTTAGTTTTCTGTGGACTGGAACGCCTTGATTTCCTCGCCTTCAGTCGTTGTAAGCACCAACTCTCCATTGCGCCCAATCGCCGCAAGCTTCACTTTCGACATGAGCTCGAGAAAGCGGTCTTCCTGGTTCATTAGTGCAGGCGCACAGGCCATTTTTGTTGCATGCATATAGTCAAAGCTTACGCCTTCAGCGGTGAGCTCATACTGGCCTCCGTAACGATTACAGGAAGCCCGGCCCGCAAAGCGGTTCTCATCAAAGAACTCCACAGTTATTCGGGAACGATCAATAATGCCAGCGCCTGCCAGGTCTTCAACAATCCATTCGGCGCCACGGAACAAACGCTCAGGATCTCCACCACAGCCCTGAAAGACTTCACCGTTCAGTTCAAGGCGAACCTGCGCCGGGAACTGGGCGCCAGACATACTGTCTTCACACAGCTGACGCGCCACCTTGAGCGTTAACTCCTGGCCGTCCAGCTCACCACTGAACTCCCGGCCGTGGCGGTTAGCAACAGTGGTGTTCAGCGCAACTTTTTCAGGCTCTCCAGATTCGTAAGGGCGATTAAACAACAGCTCTTCACCTTCAACACGGGCGTGCCAAAAGGGTTCGTTGCCGGTGGCCTCAAACGGCATTTCCAACGCGCCTGCCTGCAGGCACTCTGGGTAGGCCTGCCCTTTTACGGTAAACGTAGCCCGCTCGCCTTTGCTCAAGAAGCGAGTCTCATTGTCTCCGGGAGCCACATAGAGCGCTCCGGAGGCACTTGCTTCCGGCTTCAGCAGCAGGCGCTTGCCCTGATAGTCAACACCAAGCAAGTCATCGTCGTTTGCATTGGCAACATTTACGTTCAACTGGCCACACTGGTAACTGCCAGAAACGGCTTGCGTATTTGGCCCGGTGGCGCACGCAGAGAGAAGGAGCCCGGTAGCTGCCACGAGGGATGTCATCAAAACCCGCTGTAAGTACATGGATACAACCTATGTTTGTAACATGAATGAATGCCGGCATCTTAAAGACAAGCCTGGGGAAAAACCAATGGCGGGAGCTGCAAAAGCATGAACAACACGCCATTCATATAACTGTGCTGCTTTTTATCCCTCGGGCTCACGGCTATGCTAGAGCCCATTACTCAGGAGATACTGCATGGCTCTCAGACTCTATCAGTTCGCCATATCCCACTACTGCGAGAAAATTCGCTGGGCTCTGGATTACAAGAATCTCAGTTATGAAACCACAAACCTGCTACCGGGCCAGCACATAAAAGCCATGCAGAAGCTCACCAAGGGCTCGGGCGCGTCTGTCCCTGTGCTGGAGCATAATGGAGAGGTGATTCAAGGTTCATCTAACATACTCGACTACCTTGATAGAATCTTCCCTGACAAGCCTCTTACGCCGCTGGATGAAGCTACAAAGACTCAAGCCCTGGCATGGGAGAAACGCCTGGATGAAGAGGCAGGTCCCGCCGTTCGCTGTTATTCCTACCACCATTTCCTGCAGCGCCCGAAAATAGTGGTGCCATTGCTGGCCGCGGGCACGCCCTTTTACAATCGCATTCTGCTCAGTCTGGCGTTCAGTCGAGTAAATGAAGTTATGCGGAAATGGATGAAGATCAACGAGAAAACCGCCGAAGAATCCCGAAAAGTTATGGAAGACTTGCTCATCGAGCTGTCGGAAGCGTACAGCCGCCAGCCATTTCTGGCGGGCCAGTCGTTCTCTCGCGCAGACCTGTCAGCCGCTGCGCTTTTCGCACCGCTATTCCAGCCAGAAGCCTACCCGGTACCTTGGCCAAAGCCGGCGCGAATTCCAAAAGAAATACAAACCTGGCTCACCCAGTGGCAGCCGCAATTGCAGGTACTCAATAAAATATACACGAACTACCGGTAATCCTGTGGCGTAAATCGCTACTTATGATGGCGTAATACGACTGCCCCGTCCCACCTGCTTCCGGATCACAACATGCAAGAGCAGCCCTTAGGCCTGATCGGCCAGAATAACCACACTATAACAGGCACGATTTTTTGCCCAAATACACCTCGTTCAGTCCTGGTAATCTCCCATGGCATGGCGGAGCACGCCGGGCGCTACGGAAATTTCGCACGCTGGTTGGCCGAGCGCAATATTGCCGTTGTTACGTTCAATCACCGGGGCCATGGCCCTGAATGCCCGCCAGATCAGCTTGGCCATTACAGTGACGCTGGCGGCTGGGGAAAGGTGGTCGACGATCTGAACCGAGTGCTAATCGATACCCGGGAACGCTTCCCTGACATTCCGCTGGCTTTGCTTGGGCACAGCATGGGCTCGTTTATAGCCCAGAGCTGCGCACAGCAGCACCCAGGCTCCCTTGACTGCCTGATACTCAGCGCCACCAATCGCATTCCTTACCTCCAGTTACGTGCCTCCAAAGCGTTGATTAGCGGCATTCGCTGGCTATATGGCAATCACCACAGAAGCCCGACCATTGTCAGAATGACCTTTGGCAAGTTCAACCGCATGTTCCGCCCCAACCGAACCGACTGCGACTGGCTCAGCCGGGATACTGCCCAAGTAGACCAATATGTATCGGATCCGCTCTGTGGATTCGAATGCACCACAGGGCTGTGGCACGATTTCATTCAGGGTATGCTTACGATTAAGCCTTCGAGCTGGTGCAAGGATCTCCCCGTTCACCTGTTTTCCGGCTCAGACGACCCGGTAGGGGAAATGGGCAAAGGTGTTACCCGACACTTTCAGGATATTCGTAAGGCCGGCGTCCAGGAGACAAGTCTGCGATTGTTTAAAACTGGTCGACACGAGATGCTGAATGAAACCAATGCTGAAAAAGTCCGGGAGCATGTGTTATCGCTGCTTGCCGCAGGTAATAAACTTGATGCTTGAGAAATGTCCCCAATTAGCTCGCCTGTGCCTACTGCTGGCATTTAGCAGCATGGCTCACGCCGCCGATGTCCGCATTGCGGTGGCCGCCAACTTTACCGATGCTACCCGTGACCTGATTACCGCATTTTCTGAAGTTACCGGGTTGAAAGCGGTGGCAAGCTATGGTTCCACTGGCAAGCTGTACGCACAAATCGATAACGGCGCTCCATTTGACGTGTTTCTTGCCGCCGACAGCAGCCGCCCGGGGCTGCTTGAGGAGAACGGCCAAGGCGTGGCGGGTACTCGGTTCACCTATGCCCGAGGGAAACTGGCGCTTTGGAGCCCGGTACCCGGAACATTTGAAGATCCAAAGATCTGGCTCGAATCCGGCGAATTTGCTCATTTGGCAATTGCGAACCCCAAAACCGCGCCATACGGCTTCGCGGCTCAGGAAGTGCTCACCGAACTTGGCGTCTGGGAATCGTTGCAGAGCCGTTTGGTGCGTGGCGACTCCATTGCCCAAACCTTTCAGTTTGTTGCCACCACCAACGCTCAGTCTGGCTTTGTCGCGCTCTCGCAGGTGCGTGCCTGGGATGAGAAAGGCGGCTCTCTCTGGATGATTCCGCAAACCTACTATTCCCCCATCAACCAACAAGCTATCCTCTTGAGCCGCAGCGAAAATAAAAGCGCTGCTCGCCAATGGCTTGAGTTTCTGCGCAGCGACAAAGCCACCGACATTATCGAGAAATTTGGGTATGAAACCGAACACTGAGACGTAACCCGGCCGACACCATGGATATATATTGGGAGCCAGTGTGGCTCACCCTGAAACTTGCAGGCTTTACCACCGTCATATTGTTGGTGCTGGGAACACCCATCGCCTGGTGGCTCGCACGCAGTAATCACTGGATAAGACAGCCTGTTGCGGCGATTGTCGCGCTCCCATTGGTGCTGCCGCCCACGGTTCTCGGGTTTTACCTTCTGGTGCTGATGGGACCAAAAGGTATCGTTGGCCAGCTCACCGAGCAGCTGGGGCTGGGTTTATTGCCGTTTACTTTCGAGGGTTTGGTGATTGCGTCGGTCATCTACTCCCTGCCGTTTACCGTTCAGCCTTTGCAAAATGCGTTTGGATCCATCAACCAACAGTTTCTTGAGGTTGCGTCTACGCTTCGAGCCTCACCCAGGGATCGCTTTTTCTCCATCGTGCTTCCCTTGGCCCGGCCGGGGTTTCTCACGGCTGGCGTGCTCACCTTTGCCCATACCATTGGCGAGTTTGGTGTTGTGCTGATGATCGGCGGCAACATACCCGGTGAAACCAAGGTGCTCTCGGTAGCTATTTACGACCATGTAGAATCCCTGGAATACACTCAGGCCCACTGGCTGGCTGCGGGCATGGTTGTTTTCTCCTTCGTGGTACTTGTAACCCTGTATTCCCTCAACGGCCGGCTCCAATCCGGGCTGGTGAAATAATGGCGGCCACAGGCATACAGGCACGCTTCGCCTGCAGCGTTGGGGCATTCACACTGGATGTCGATTTGGATCTACCGGGTAGCGGGCTCACCGCACTGTTCGGTCACTCGGGCTGCGGAAAAACAACGCTGCTGCGCTGCATGGCGGGCTTGCAAGCTGCTGACGGAGTCATGCGTGTTAATGGCGACGAATGGCAGAGTGAGGGTGCGGGTAATAGCGGCAGCCGCCCTGTCCACCAGCGGCCTCTTGCTTATGTGTTTCAGGAAACCAGCCTGTTCCCTCACCTGTCGGTAAAACGCAACCTGATGTACGGGTACACGCGCATTCCGCAAAGCGAGCGCCAGGTATCCTTCGATAAGGCTGTTGAATGGCTGGGGCTCTCGCACCTGCTCGAACGCATGCCAGTGAAACTCTCGGGCGGTGAACGCCAGCGGGTCGCTATTGCCCGCGCACTACTGACCAGCCCCAAGCTTTTACTGTTGGACGAACCCCTGTCTGCGCTCGACCACAACAGCAAACAGGAAATAATGCCCTATCTTGAAGCCCTGAGGGACAACCTTGCCATCCCCATGCTCTATGTTTCCCACTCCACCGCCGAAGTTGCACGGTTGGCAGACCACATTGTGATGATGGATAAGGGGCGAGTCGTTGCACAGGGCCCGTTGCAACAGATCATGGCGCGCACGGACCAACCCTTTGGGCTTGAGGAAGACGCTGGCGTGATCATTGATGCCACTCTTTCAGAGCGGGATGAGCGATGGCATCTGTGGCGCGCGGATTTCGCAGGGGGCCACCTCTGGCTGCGAGCTGATCACGGTTTGGCAATAGGGCAACACATTCGGCTACAGGTGCTCGCACGAGATATCAGCCTGGCCCTGAGCAAACAGACGGATCAGAGCATTCAGAACCTGCTACCTGCGACCGTAGATGAAGTCGCCTCAGAAGTGAGCCCGGGAACCTCCATGGTGCGCCTGCTGGCAGGGCGAACCCCTTTTCTCTCGCGACTTACCACTCGGTCCGTGCACACTCTGGCCATTGAACCCGGACAGCAAGTCTGGATGCAGGTCAAATCCGTCGCGCTCGTTGATTGACCGGCATCGGGTCCCGGCAATATTGCGTTTGTTCAGCGGGTTCCGTAAACCACCATGGTTTTACCTTTCACCATAACAAGCCCCTGGTCTTCGAGGGTTTTAAGTACCCGGCCAACCATTTCGCGAGAGCAGCCTACAATGCGGCCAATTTCCTGACGGGTGATCTTGATTTGCATGCCATCGGGATGTGTCATGGCGTCTGGCTCTTTGCACAAATCCAGCAAGGTACGGGCCACTCGACCGGTTACATCCAAAAAGGCCAGGTCGCCAACTTTACGGGTAGTCTGGCGTAGCCGTGAGGCCATCTGTTCGCCAATAAAGTAGAGAACCCCAAGATCCTGCTGGGCAATTTCCCGGAATTTTGGGTAGCTGATTTCAGCCACTTCACATTCGGTTTTAGCCTTCACCCAAGCACTGCGGGAATCCATATTGTCGAACAGCCCCATCTCGCCAAAAAAGTCTCCGGCATTGAGATAGGCCATGATCATCTCACGACCATCATCGTCTTCGATGATAACCGTGACAGAGCCCTTAACGATGTAAAAGAGGGAATCGCTCTTGTCACCTGCGTAAATAATGGTGCTCTTAGCCGGATACCGGCGGCGATGACACTGCGAAAGAAAATAATCGAGATGCTTGGTTTTTTGCTCAACCGGCTTGACGATAGTGGCCATAGTGCGAGTCGTGCCTCCTCAAATACTGGCGGGTTCCGATGTTTGTTGTTCACCCGGCTTTCCCTGCGGGTTCGTTTGTTTTTGCTACAAAACAGGGCAACTTATAGCAAGAAGGCCTGCTTCGAGCAACTGGAAACAGTATACAAGATGTATCTCGGGCATGTGCCGCCAACTGTCAGGAAACCCAGGTTGTGCTAGCATTCTGCCCCATCCGTTTATTTCCGGGCTGGCCAACGCCCGCCCCTGTGCAACAGGAGAACACCCTTCATGAAAGCAACCGTCGACTGGACAGGCAACGCCAGCTTTCGGGCTACCAGCGGTACCGGGCACTCTATACAGCTGGATGGGCCTCCCGATCACGGTGGCGAAAACCTGGGGCCCCGCCCCATGGAAATGCTGCTTATGGGCCTTGGGGGCTGCTCATCCTTTGATGTAATGAGCATCCTGAAAAAAAGCCGACAAGAGGTCACCGCGTGCCACGCCGAACTGGAAGCCGAACGGGCAGATGCCGTGCCTTCGGTATTCACAAAGATCCATCTTCATTTCGTGGTGACCGGCCATAACCTAAAGGAAAGCCAGGTGAAGCGCGCTGTAAGCTTGTCTGCCGAGAAGTACTGCTCTGCTTCGATCATGCTAGAAAAAGCAGGCGTGGAGATCAGCCACAGCCACGAAATCCGCATCGCGGATTGAGCCTTACTCACAGCACTATTCAATACCCGATGGGGCGTGCATAATACCGCCCTTTCTCCGCCGGCCTGCGCGAAAGGTGAACAACCTGGTCAGTAGTCGGTGGCGGCCTCCGCAGAGCGTGAAATTGCCGCTCTGCCGTCATTCATTTCCATAAATCGGAGGGGCTGAGCATGGAACCAAAACTCCAGTTGCACGGTTTCAACAACCTGACCAAATCCCTGAGCTTCAATATCTACGACATCTGTTACGCGCAGACCGAAGAACAACGCGAAGGCTATATTGATTACATCGACGAGATGTATAACGCGGAGCGCCTTACCCAGATCCTGACCGATGTGGTCAAGATCATCGGCGCTAATGTTCTCAACATTGCCCGCCAGGATTACGAGCCCCACGGGGCATCGGTTACCATGCTCATCGCAGAGCATGAACTGACCGGCGATGAGCCAGATAACGAAGAATCACCCGGCCCGCTTCCCGATACCATTGTGGCTCACCTGGACAAGAGCCACGTGACCGTACACACCTATCCGGAAAGCCATCCCCATGAAGGCATCAGCACCTTCCGCGCCGACATTGACGTGTCCACCTGCGGCCTGATTTCGCCGTTGAAGGTGTTAAACTACCTGATCCACAGTTTCGATTCCGATGTGGTTACGGTTGACTACCGAGTGCGCGGTTTTACCCGCGATGTAGACGGCACCAAGCATTACATTGACCACGATATCAATTCGATCCAGAACTATCTGACCGAAGATACGCAGAACGCTTACCAGATGATCGATGTGAACGTTTACCAGGAGAACCTCTTTCATACCAAGATGATGGTGAAAGAATTCAACCTCGACAACCATGTATTCGGCGAGAATGCCGAGGACTTGGACCCTGAGATTGCTCAGTCTATAGAAGACCGCCTGAAACGCGAAAAGCTGGAGATCTTCTACTCCCGTAACATGGAATAACGCTGCCCGAAAAAATCAGGCAAACGCTTTTTGTGCTATCAGGCGCTGCACCATGGGTCTTACAATCAGATCCATGGCCAGCGCCATTTTTGGCCCTGGAATGACCAGAGTGTCGTGGCGTGACAAGGTACTGTTCGGTATTGCTTGCAGCAGGTAGGAAAAATCTACTTCAGAAGCATCCCGGAAGCGGATCACCAGCATGCTTTCATCTTCCGTAGGCACATCCCGGACTACAAACGGGTTGGATGTGTCCACCAAAGGGATGCGCTGAAAGTTGATATGGGTATGTGAAAACTGCGGCACAATATCGTGAACATAATCATCCATTCGATTGATGATCGTTGCGACCACGGCTTCCTGACTGTAACCCCGCTGATGGGTATCCCGGTGTATTTTCTGGATCCACTCCAGGTTTACGATGGGCACCACACCAATGAGCAAATCCACGTACTGAGCAATATTATACTGCTCACTTACAACCGCCCCGTGCAGGCCTTCATAAAATAGCAGGTCTGTATTTGGTTGCAGCGCTCCCCAAGCTGTAAATGTGCCTGGTTTGTGCCCCTCAGCTTGCAGGCCTCGATCCTCGTCGTGAACATACTGACGATACCGACCATTGCCGGAATGGCCGTAGTCATAAAACAGCGCTTCCAGCTTATCGATATGGTTGGCCGCCAAAGCAAAATGGTTACGCTCACCAAACTGCCCCTTGGCAGCCAGGCGCGCCATTTGCTCACGGTTATAGCGGTGAAAGCTGTCACCACTGACCATGGCTGCTGTCAGCTCTTCATTAGCAAACATGCGTCGAAAAATCTGCCCGGTGGTGCTGGTGCCGGCACCAGATGAGCCGGTAACCGCAATAATAGGGTGTCGTTTTGACATAAATGAAGCGCGCCAGAAGTTGGATTAAAAACGAAAAAAATCAGGTAAGGCTATCAAGCGAACGGGGTTTCTCGATCACAAAACCCTGAGCGTAATCCACTCCCAGCTGCCTCAGTGTGTCCAGAACGTCGCGGGATTCAACCTGGCCAGCAATCACTTCTCGATCCATGTAGTGCGCCATATCCACCATGGACTGCACCATGGTTCGATCGGTTGCGCTGGTATTGAGCTGGCCTGTGAAAGCACTGTCAATGCGGATCAGGTCAACCGGAAGCGAGCGCATAAATTCGAACGAACTGGGGCCGCTACCGAAGTTCCCAAGGCAGAATCTGCACCCCAGCTCTTTCATCTCGATGATAAAGTCTGCCACGGCCTGCACGTCGTTAATCGCCGAAGCTTCGGTTATTTCAAACCATAACCGCTCGATGGGTGCGTCCTTCTCGCTCAGTTTTTCGTAGATATACTCAAGCAGCGACTGATCGTTCAGGGAATAGCCGGAAAGGTTAATACACACGCCACCCAAGTGTCGGGGGTCCGGCGCCTGCACTCGTAACCAGTCCAGCATATGCCCTACCACCCAGCGATCGACAGCCTGCATACGGTCATACCGCTCGGCCATGCGGACAAAATCCCGGCCTGTAATCAGCACGCCGGCATCGTCGTACATGCTAATCAGCACTTCGTACTGGGGCGCCATGGTCGTGCGACTGTGCAGCGGTATGATTTTCTGGCAGCGCAACAACATGCGCTCTTCATCCAGGTCACCCAGGCTGGCCACCTTGGCCGCTATCTGCTCCTGGCGGGCCTGGTCATCGGCCCCCAAGGAGTACTCTGCCACCTTGCCGTGCCCTTTCTGGCGGGCAACACCCAAAGCTTCTTCAGACGCCCTTAGCCAGCGCTCAGCGCTGACCAGGCCGGGTAGTTCAGGCACAACCCCAACACTGGCAGACAACCCGTAGCTACGGCCGTCATATACAAATTCAGCCGCTTCTACAGCAGTAATCAGATTGCGCGCCGCATCATTTGCGTCTTCAGCCGGCACAAGCATGCCAAACTCATTCCCTGCAAGTCTTGCCAGAGGCATTCCGTCACCAACAAGGCCTCGCAGCACATCAGCTACACGCTTGAGTGCGTCGTCACCGGCCTGATAGCCAGCTGTGTCGTTCAGCAGGCGGAACTTACGCAAATCCAGCCGAAGCAAAGAGCGCTGGTCTTCGCGCCGTGCCAGCTGCTGATCGAGCATGCGTTCAAATTCACGACGGCCAAGAAGACCGGTCAGTTCGTCGTGGGTAGAGGCCCAGGATAACTGGTCGTAGACCTTACGCACCATGCGATCGATGCTTTCATCCACCAACGGGCGCTCGTACTGACTATCGGGCACGATGATACCCTTGCGCATCTGCCGCGCCAGGGCGTCCAGTTCAAGCTCCACCACCCGCATGCCTTGGTGGTTTACAAACACAAACCGGCTGAACCCACGGGCTACCCAAACCAGCCGGATATATTGCGGCTCATCAGGTTTTTCCTGGTCCCGCAGCCAATCGCCCGTACGCAGCCTCTGGGCGCGGTTTATCCAACGCTGCAAGCTGCGCTGCTCGCGCTCCGACAGCGATTGCTTGAGGCCTTTGGTGGGCTGCACCTTAGGCATGGTAACCATTTCCGCAGGGCTCTCCGGGCGGCGCACCAAAAATTGCTTAAGCTCATCGCGTATCTGAGAGGACGGCATATGATTGCTGGAGATAGACGCCAGCCCATCCTGAATAACCCGCAGTAACTCCGGCAAGTTCACTGTGCTGTCGCGGTCTGCTGCAAACGCCAGCAAGGAGTCAACCACAGCCAGATAATCCTGCCAGATTTGGCTGTCAGGCCCTTGGCGGATCCAGGTCAGCGACAATAGATCCCGCCAACCTCCGTCTAGCAGGCTAAGAACCGCTTTGGGAATGCTACGCCCCGCCAACTTCCGGTTCAGCACCTCTGCAACCGCCGTCTTGGACTCGGCGACTTTCTGGGCACCTTCTGCAGCAGCGGTTACCCGCTCAACGTTGCGTCGGTACACCAGGTTCTGGCGGTCAATCAAGCCATCGAGATCCTGAACGGTTTGCTCGAAAACTCCGGTATCCTGCTCAAACTCTGTGGTTATGCGCTGGATAAGCTCATCAATACGTCGCTGAACAACAGGATTCAGGCGCCCACCCTTAACTCCAAGCTGGGCCAGCCGGTTCATCACACCCCGAACCGGGCTGTTCTTATCGTCAAAAAATGCGGGGTCGCGCATCACAACTTTCAAAACCGGAACTTCAAGTTGGCGCATCTGCTTTTGGGCGTATTCGCTGAGTTTTGGGCTGTCTGTCACAGAGTTGAAAAACTGATCTACCACGTCCAGCGTACCTTGCTGCTCTTCATCAAGCTTTTTAGATCCGCCGGCACGGACTTTCCCAACCACTCGCTCCCTCAACGGGATAACGTTGCTTTGCGTATCAACGGGTTCTGCCTGAAGCTGCTGAAGTTCACGCTGTAACTCGCCAGAAGACATTGGCTGGGCATTAACAGGAAAGGGTGCAGGCTCGGTCTCACCCCGTGCTGCGCGGCTGACCGCAAGCGTCCCGAGCAGATTTCGTACAGTTGCAAACGCTGTATGCGCAGCTTGGGCATAGCTCCGAAACTCATTGCCGGCGCGCGTCTTGTCGACACCTTTATCCCGGCTAGCGGAAGGTTCCGTCGGCGTGTTTGTCCCGCCAGGGTGGCGCTGTTCTGGTTCCGCTGGTTTTGGCGTTGGCGTGGAGGGTGTTGAATCACTGAGGTGTTTCGCGGGCGGTGCCTGGCTTGATGCTGGCTTGTTCTGCGAACTGCCAGAGGTTTGCTCACTCAGATACTTGCTGAGATCCAGCTCCGGCAACACGCCATGGCGAATCAGGATATTGTTTAATTCCTGGTAGAGCGGGCCCAGGTGATGTAAAACCGATTGCTCAAACACCTTTAGGCAGATTTTCTCTACCTCTCTGGAGGCTTTGAGCTGGCTTAGCCCGGCATGAAACGCTTCGCACACAAGCGACGGGCCAAGCGGGTTGTGATGCCCGGTTGCGTTGGCGATGCCCAGCTTATCCAGGCGTAGCTTGAGCTGCAGCAGATCTTTCCGGTACTGGGTGTCGGCCTTTGTGACCATAACCCGGATTGTCAGCCAGTCTTCGAATTCCCCCTTGTCAACAACGGACAACTCCGAACCTGGAAAGCCTTTTGGAGCCGGCTTGAGGGGGGATTCAAGGCTCCGAGCGATGTGGTGCCAGATGACACGCTGACGGGCCTGAATCTGGCCCGAGTAGTCCATTAACTCGTTTGCTTGCTGATCGTTCGTAGCTTTCTGCGCCGCGTCTTTAAGCGTGGAGGCCATTTGCACAAAGCAGGCATCCATCAGCGGCTCTATATGCTGGACAACCGCGCGCGCAGACTGGTGCAGAACAAACTGCACACGCTCACTCGGCGCGCGCAACGAGGCGCGCTCCTGATCACTGGAGCCGCCACACTGATGCAGCATCTCAGAAACCGCTTCCGGGTTGGTACGCGTAAAGTTAACGCCCATGGCGCCGTCAATGCGCCGGGCAATACTCACGTGAAGCTCGTGCCGGCGCTTTCCATCTGCACTCCGGAAACGCACAATAAACTCAGGTGGAGTAGCAAACGCAAAAGCCCGATCAAGCTTGCGGGATGTTTCACCGGAATAGCGGACAAAAATCCCCTCAGCACAAAAATCCGCAATCTGGCAGGGCCAGGATTCGCCCGTACCCAAATCAACCTGAGCAGCAAGTTTGATTGGTTTCCGTGGGCTGTGTCGACGTTCTCTCGGATCCATGAACTACCTAACATTGCGCAAAGTTGCAGGGATCGAGGTTAGGCCTGCTAGCAACTAACGCCCCTGAATATAATATAGTGCACTGTCACCTGCGGTTATAAGAAAAGGCGGTGCTTTCAAGTGCAATACCGAGTGTACTATAGCGACCAGTTATGAACACAGCCCCAGCCGGATCCCAATATAGTAGCCTATGAAACAGCTTAGTCAGATATATACAGTTTTACTACTGATAACACTGCTGAGTGGGTGCAGCACCTTCAATTACTACGCTCAAGCCATTCGCGGCCACCTCGCCCTGACAATGGCAGGCAAACCAGTGGACAGGTTTATAGCCAGCGAAGCCACATCCCCTGAACTGCGCCACAAACTTATACTTTCGCGCCAGGCCCGGCACTTTGCAGACAGCCGCCTAGGGCTGACTCCGGGAGACGCATTTACAGACTACGTGGTACTTGACCATCCCTGGGTGGTGGTTAATCTTGTGGCAGTGCCAGAGTTTTCTCTGCAACCACACCAGTGGTGTTACCCGATTCTTGGCTGCCAAGCCTACCGAGGGTATTTTCATCTTGAAGATGCCCAGCGAGAAGAACAGCGCTTTCTGACCAAAGGTTATGATACGTTCATCGGCGGTGTTACAGCCTACTCTACACTCGGCTGGTTTGACGATCCGCTTCACTCCGGCTTTACCAATCTCGACGATGATCCCATGGTAGCCCTGATGTTCCACGAGCTGGCTCACCAGGTGGTTTACATAAAAGGGGATACGGCCTTTAACGAGAGTTTTGCCACGGCCGCTGAACTGGAAGGCCTTAGGCTATGGCTGGCAAAGCAAGGAGATCCATCCGCCTTCCAACAGGCACTTGCCCGCCTTGAATTGCGCAACAAAACCCACGAGCTGACAAAATCCACTAGCGCTGAACTGGAACAGCTGTATCGGCAGCACAGCGTGCTTTCTGAAAACAGCCTTCGCAAGCGCAAACAACGTATCTTTGATGAACTCAATAAAAACTATAGCAGGCTGCTAAAAAACAACGGAGGGCGCGAAAACGGGCCATTTGGAGCAGCGCCCGTGGCTTTCAACAACGCCCGTATTGCCCTGTTTTCGCAATACAACCAGTACGTGCCTGCATTTCGACAGTTACTGAAGCAGTCCCATTATGATTTTCCCGAGTTTTACCGCGCCGTGGAGGCGCTTTCCCAACAACCCGAAAAACAGCGCCGGCAAGCGTTACTGGATCTCTCAGAGCGGTTTAAAGAAAACTTTTGAATTGCGCTGGGTGTTGTAAGTAGCCAGCTTGGGGCCGGGCAATGCTTGAACGGTGCTGGGCTGGAAGCCGCGCTCCCGAAACCAGTGCTCGGTTTGTGTGGTGAGCACAAACAGCTTCTGAATACCCTGGCTGCGGGCGTGCTTTTCGACCATTAGAAGAATCTCATCGCCACGGCCGGCGCGGCGATAGGCCGAATCCACTGCAAAGCAGGAGAGCTCACCTGCGCCATCATCTGGGTAGTTATGTAGCGCGGCGCAGCCAACAATGGTTCCGTCACGCTCCGCAACAACAAAGTGTTCAATGTCAGTTTCCAGCATTTCCCGCGACCGCCGTACCAAAATACCCTGCTCTTCCAACGGCTCAATTAGCCCGAGAATTCCGCCGATATCTTCTGCACGGGCCTGCCTGAGCTGTTCATAGTGATCTCCGCTCACCAACGTTCCTGTGCCGTCCCGGGTAAACAGTTCTTCCAGCAGCGCACCGTCGTTTACGTAACTAATAATATGCGCTCGTCTCACGCCCTTCACACAGGCATCACAGGCGGCCCGCAGCAGATCTGCATCGTGCCCGGTGATGGTTCCATCTGCCAATCGCTCCGGGGCCTGTCGGGCTGAAAGCTCACGAATCAAAGAGCCATCCTGCTCAAGCAATCCCTGATCATCAATAAAGACGATCAGCTTTTCCGCCTGCAGAGCCGCCGCTACCTGGCTACCTACATCTTCATACGAGAGGTTGAAGGTATCCCCGGTGGGCGAGTACCCCAGTGGCGGTAGCAAGACAATATGCCCCTGCTCCAGAAGTTTCTCAATGCCCGTCACATCAATTCGCCGAACCTTGCCGGTGTAACCGAAATCGATTCCGTCCAGCACACCAACCGGCTTCGCTGTCACGTAGTTCCCACTGCTCACGCGGATGCGGGCATTGTGCATGGGCGAATTCACCAACCCCATGGACAATCGGCTTTCAAGGTTCGCCCGCAAACCACCGGTCGCCTCCATAACCAGCGGCAAATGATGTTCGGGAGTGATTCGCAGGCCGCGGGCAAACGATGATTCCAGGCCTGCATTATCCATGCGGTTTTGTATTTGTGGGCGAGCGCCAAAGGCAACCACCAAACGCACACCCAGGCTGCTCAGCAGTGCGATGTCGTGGATGATGTTGATAAAGTTTTCGTGCTCAATGGCGTCGCCCGGAATGGTCAACACAACCGTACGGCCGCGGTGGGCATTGATATAGGGCGATGAATGGCGAAATGAATGCAACCAGCCGTTCGATTTCAAATGTTGTTCTCCAGTCCGTTTTTTATGCGAGAGCCAATTTACTCAGAGACAAAACTGCCGAATAAGACCCCTGAGGATTTTCACCGTGGGCTCTAGCTGAGACAGCTCTATAAATTCGTCTGGCTGGTGCGCCTGATCAATAGACCCTGGGCCTAAAACCAGAGTTTCCATGCCAAGCTGTTGCAGCCAGGGTGCCTCAGTCGCAAACGCGACCGCATGTGCCGTATGGCCAGTAAGCGCTTCACAGGCCTGAACCAATGCGGCGTCTGCCGGCGTTTCAAATGGCGGAACGCCCTCAAACAGCGGCTCAAACTCCATGGTCAGTTCACGTCGCTCAGCCAGCGGCTGTATTCTGTGCAGAATATCCTGGCGCAGGTTTTCCATACTCATTCCGGGCAACGGGCGCAGGTCGAAGTGCAGCTCGCACTTTGCGCAGATGCGGTTCGGGTTATCGCCACCGTGTATGCAGCCAAGGTTAAGCGTTGGTACCTGCACGTCAAAATTCGGGTTGCTGTACTGCGCCTGCCAATCTGCACGCAAGGCCAGGAGTTCGCCAAGGGCCTCGTGCATACCCTCGATAGCATTGCGGCCAAGGCTGGGGTCCGAAGAGTGGCCAGACTGGCCCTCAAACGTTAACCGCTCCATCATAATGCCTTTGTGCATACGCACAGGCCGGAGGCTGGTGGGCTCACCAATGACCGCATAACGAGCCTTCGGCTTGCCGGCCTCGGCTAGCGCCTTTGCTCCGTTCATGGAGGTTTCCTCATCCGCAGTGGCGAGGATAATCAAGGGCTGCTTAAGATCGGAGGCCGAAAAGGCCTTGGCAGCTTCGATTGCGAGCGGGAAAAAACCCTTCATATCGCAGGTGCCCAGACCGTACCAGCGGTTGTCCCGCTCAGTCAGGGTAAAAGGGTCGCTTTGCCAGCGTTTGTCATCAAAAGGCACTGTGTCTGTGTGACCAGCAAGTACCAAACCGCCAGATCCGCTGCCCAGGGTAGCTATCAGGTTATACTTACCTGGCTGTTCGGGCACAGCCAAAACCTCAACCAGGAACCCCAAGGTTTCCAGCCACTCCCCCAGGGTTCGCACGACCGGCTCGTTGCTTAGGTCCCATTCAGCCGACGCACTGCTTATAGATGGCAATGAAATCAGCTTTGCCAGCATATCGCGAACACCCGGCACAGTGCTGGGGTTGTTTGCACTTGCTTGGCTATTAGTCTCATCGGGGGAGTGCTGCATGGTGTCTCCTCGGCTGGCGTAAACGCTATTGTGTCTGGCCGCGGCGCCACACTTCAAACGATGTGATCGCGCGCGCAGCTATCGGGTAGGCTACCTCGCCTCCTGCCACGGTGCGGGCAACCTCCAGTTCCCGTTCGGAAGCGCTCGCCAAACGGCCTTCAACAATATTGCCGTTTGAAAGTGTCACCCGAACCTTGCGCCCCACCCATGTTGCGGCCTGTTCGAGACCTTCGATGCGCCAACGGGTTACCTCTGGATTCTCGCGGGGCACCACCGGCTCAAGGGCTTCTTTTGGAGGCTCGCTGGCAATCCGCTCAACCTTTCGAAGAAACACATCGGGAACCATGGCGCCATTATATTCCAGTGTCCAGGCCATGGAGCCATCCGCACTTTCATCCTCGGAGCGCACCGGAATACCGAGGGTATCTGAACCCAGACGCATTGACGCGGTTATTTCTCCACCCTCCAGCAGCCACTGCCGGTACAAGGCTAGCAACTGTTCACTGGCACGCCAACCGCGCGCTTTTAGCGCCATCTCGAAAGCCTTCAGCGTGCGACCCGCCCATCGGGACGTTTCCACGCCAGTCTCCCTGGCACAGTAGGCTGCAACTCGGCGCATGAGGCCACCGTCCCTGAGTGTCACCTCCACGGGCTGGCTTGAGCTTGCCAGTGTCGTTTCAGGTGATAGCAGGTGGACACGTGCACCCGGCCAGTTCAGCTCCAGGCTGCCCGTATTTTCCGAATTTAACTCAAGATGGATGCGATCGGGGGTCTGCCTCAGGATAAGCTCGCCGGCCAAGCGGGTAACCCCCATACGCAACAAGTCCCCACTGCCAAGCTGCTGGCGAGGGTCCGGCGCGCAGGAAAACGCAAATAGAGGCGCCTGCTCGCTATCCCTGGCTCCGTTTGCCGTTACCCAGTTGCGGAACATGGTTGCTTCAAGCACCAGCGCCAGGCCTTCTGCCTGCAGCGACCAGCTGGCAGGCAGGTCGGTGGGGTCCAAAAGCGCCTTCAATAGAGCGATGGGAGAGCCGGCTGCAAATTCCACCCGGCCAATAGCCAGGGGCTGAGTCAGCTCAAAATCCTGCCAGTAGGCCCCAGACAAAACCAGACGACCTTCCACTCCGGAACCTATTTTGCCCCGCTCAAGTACACCACTTTCGCCAAGCACTTGACGCGCTTCTGCCATGCGCTGATCCGCCAGCCACCAAACCCCGGCCTTAAATGCAGCAAAGCCAAGCAAAGTTGCCATTATCAACGTTGTGAGCAGACGCTTCATCCGGAAAATCCTCAGGCTAGCCGTCAGTTACGGGAAATCAGGGTACCAACACCTTCGTCGGTAAAGATTTCCAGAAGGCACGCGTGAGCGACCCGGCCGTCGATAATATGCGACGTTCGCACACCATTCTCCACGGCGCTCAATGCGCAGCGGATCTTTGGCAACATACCGCCGTGAATGGTGCCATCCTCAATCAAATCATTCACTTGCTGCGCGGTGAGGCCGGTAAGCACTTTGCCTTCCTTGCTTTTGAGGCCAGACACATTGGTCAGTAACATCAACTTTTCGGCTTTCATGGCCTCGGCAACCTTGCCGGCAACCAGGTCTGCGTTGATGTTGTAGGAGGCGCCATCTGGCCCAACGCCAATGGGCGCAATCACTGGAATCACGTTGCTGCGGGTGAGCATGTCGATCACGTCTACGTTGATACTCGCCACCTCGCCAACACGCCCGATATCTATAATCTCGGGGCGCTCCAGCTCCGGCGAACGATCCACCACTTCGAGCTTGCGGGCGCGAATAAGGTTGGCGTCTTTTCCTGTCAAGCCTATAGCGGTGCCGCCCTGAGCATTGATCAGGGAAACAATTTCCTTGTTTACCTGGCCGCCCAGCACCATTTCCACCACGTCCATGGTTTCGGCATCGGTAACCCGCATGCCATTCACAAAGCGGGACTGAATATTAAGACGCGCCAGCAGCTCACCAATCTGAGGGCCACCACCATGGACAACAATCGGGTGAATGCCTACCAGCTTCATGAGCACGACATCCCTGGCGAAACTGCTCTTCAGTTCCTCGTTCTCCATGGCGTTGCCACCATATTTGATAACAACCGTTTTTCCGGTAAACCGTTGGATGTACGGTAATCCGCGACTAAGAACTGTTGCCACCTGCATGGCTGTTTCACGATCGAGCGTCATCTTGCTGCCTTAATAAATCAATATTGAAAATAAAGTGCTAAAAATAGCGGGCCCGATATCAAAAGCCGGGCACAAGATCCGGTGCCACCTTCTGTAACTGGGCCCGAAAAACATCTTTAATCCGTTCCAAAGCCCCATCTGTTTCAGCCTCAAAACGCAGCACCAACATAGGCGTGGTGTTGGAGGCCCGGCACAAGCCCCAGCCATCGGTATAATCCACCCGTATGCCGTCTATAGTGCTGACATTACCGTCACCAAACTCACCTTTCTGGCTCAACTGCTCCATAATGCTGAACTTGCTGCTTTCGGTTACTTCAACGTGAAGTTCCGGCGTGCTGATATCCTCCGGAAAGTCTTCAAACACTTCGTCACTGTGGCGATCCTCAATACCCAGTATTTCCAGCAGTCTGGCTGCCGAATAAAGCCCATCATCAAACCCGTACCAGCGCTCGGCGAAGAAAATATGGCCACTCATCTCGCCGGCCAAGAGCGCACCCGTCTCCTTCATTTTAGCCTTCATCAAGGAGTGGCCAGTTTTCCACATAATGGGTCGCCCACCTGCCTCGGAGATCACTCCCGCAAGCCGGCGGCTGCACTTCACATCGTAAAGCACATCAGCGCCAGGGTTTCGTGAAACAACGTCCCGGGCAAACAGCATCAGCAGACGGTCCGGCCAGATAATCTTGCCAGTGTTGGTCACCAAGCCAAGCCGATCGCCGTCGCCATCAAAGGCCACGCCAAGATCTGCGCCTTCGGCTTTAACTCTCGCAATCAAATCGGCCAGATTAGCGGGATTGCCCGGATCGGGGTGGTGGTTCGGGAAGTCGCCATCAACCTCGCAGTACAATGGGATCACTTCACAGCCCAGCTCTTCTATCAGCATCGGGCCCAGCTCACCTGCAATGCCGTTGCCGGCATCTACCACTACTTTTAGTGGCGCTGCAACAGCGATATCACCCACAATCCGATCAAGATACGCTCTGCGCACATCTTCAGAAGACTGCGTGCCACGGCCAGCCGCGAGATTACCGGTTTGCACCCGCTGGTAAAGCGCCTGGATAGCATCGCCAGAGAGGGTTTCACCGCCCAGCATGATCTTGAGGCCATTATAGTTAGCCGGGTTATGGCTTCCGGTGACCATAACGCCCGATCCGTTCTCAAGATGATGAGTCGCAAAATACAGTACTGGCGTTGGCACCGCGCCCACATGAACAACATTGCAGCCCGCCGCCATCACGCCCCGCGCTAGAGCGTCTGCTAATTCAGGGCTTGAGTGGCGCCCGTCATAGCCAATGCATAGCGATGCCAGCCCGCGACTGATGGCCTCTGATCCGATGGCCACACCAATCCTCTCAACAATGGACGCCGAAAGAGTTTCGCCGACGATGCCCCGGATATCATAAGCCCGGAAAATATCTGGAGACATGTCTACGGCCAGCTCATCCACTTCATCAACTCCCGGCATCTCTCCGCCGGCAAAGAACGAGCTGCCATTGTTGCCGCTGCCAAAGCCCAAAACATCTTCGTCACCGTCTAACATATCTATGTCGGGTAACTCTTTGTCTTGAAACAGCGGCTCAGCATCTCCGGGCCCAACCGTCTTTGCGCTCTTCCCGGGTTTTGGCTTTGCCGTTTCTGCAGATCGAGCCACGCGCTTGTCCACTACCTGGGAAAGCCTGTAAAGAACCTCCGCTGCAGAGGCAACCATATCCCACTGGAATGCAGGTAGTTTCTGTCGTTCACCGCCAAACACCTTATGCGCCCATTGAATCAGGTTAGTCACCTCATGACGTAAACTTTTCTGGGCACGGGCTAGCAACGCCCACACCAATATGGCCGCCAGCAGGGAAGGTACGCCAATCAATAGTGCAATCAGCAAAATATTGATTGGGGGCCCTGGCAAAACGCCAGGTTTATAGGTGAGGGTCCAGTCCGGGTTGGCGAGGGCGCGGGTTTCTATCGCGCTTACATTCGCCCCCGTACCGCCATTACTGACAAACGTCCGGGATGCTCCGGAGACGGTTTGTACCAACGCGAGCTCGCCGGAAAGCCGAGTATTTACCACGGAGAGAAGCGGCTTCAGAAATGACGCATCAAAGACCACCAGAAGACTGCCCACAACGGCTTTACTGGTGGGATTTAGCACCGGAGATGCCATCTGCATATACCAGCGGCTTTCCCGGGGAAAGGCGTCCGGGTGCAGGGGCTGACTGCTTTCCGCACGGCGCGCCAGCTCAAGCCCCGCAAAGCCTAGCAGAGCGTTTCCGTTTCCGGTTCTTGGAATCTGGCGATAGGGAAACAGGAACGCAGCCTGAATGCCGGGCAGAGCAGTCGCCAGGCGCTGCTCAACGGCACCGGTATCGGCGCGCTCCATCAATGCATCGACAACATGGGGCTGGGTTGCCAGGCCGTTCACGCTCTGCTGCATCAGCGCAAGGTACTGGTTTATGCGCTGGGCAGCCGCATCGGCTTCAACGGATAGCCAGACACTCGTGCGTTTTTCAGCAGCTGGCTGCAAAACCAGAAACTGCACCAGAGCAACAGTAGCCAACCCGGCTACCAAAATCACCAGTGCCTGTCTTAACGCCGTCGAGCCAAGCTGCTTCAGCTTTAAGCCTGCGGAAGTACGGGGTTTCGTTTTATTTTCAGCCTTACCAGACTGCTGCTCCTCGACCGGCGCCTCGGGAGCTTTCTTTTTACCCAGCTTCATAGTTCACCCTGTAATTATCTTTTTTGTTCTATACAAGCACATATCGGCAAAGTATAGACGCCGCCTCAGGTTTCTGCGCTAAAGGTCTGATGATTATCGAGTGCCTGTAGAGCCAAAGCCGCCTTCACCCCGACTACTTGCATCAAAATCGGAAACCACCTCAAAATTTGCCTGAACCACGGGCACCAGCACCAACTGAGCTATTCGCTCCCCCACTTCCATGGTGAAAGCGGTTTTGCCTCGGTTCCAGCACGACACCATCAACTCGCCCTGGTAGTCAGAATCGATCAGCCCGACTAAATTACCCAGCACAATACCGTGCTTGTGACCCAACCCACTCCTAGGCAGGATCATGGCTGCCAGTGACGGATCGGCGATGTGTATGGACAACCCGGTACGGATCAGTTGCGTTTCCCCTGGCTCCAGAGTCAAGGGCTCATCAAGGCAAGCCCGCAAGTCCAGGCCAGCAGAGCCTTCAGTCGCGTATTCGGGAAAAGCGATCTGGCTGCCAATCCGGTCATCAAGAATGCGTACCTGTAGATTTTTACTGCTCATGTTATCCCTGCTTCAGGTGGTCACCAATTAACGTTACGAGGCGTTGCGCAATAATTTGTTTGCTGTCTGGTCCTATAGTTTCCTGCCCATCCGCCCAGAATACCGTGACAGCGTTATTGTCACTATTGAATCCCAAACCGGGCGCAGACACGTCGTTGGCAACAATCATGCGTAAGTTTTTGCGCTGCATTTTGTCTTTGGCGTAGTGGGCAACGTCTGAGGTTTCCGCAGCGAAGCCCACGGTAAAGGGGGCGTCCGAGCGCCCGGCAATGGTCGCTAACGTATCCGGGTTGCGCACCAGCGGCAGCGACATGACTTCACTGGATTTCTTTATTTTGTCGCTGGCACAGTTTTCTGGCCGGTAGTCTGCTACTGCAGCGGTCGCCACAAACAGATCACACCCTTCATCAACGGCTTGCGAGGATGCTTTCAGCATATCGTCGGCGCTCACCACGTGGCGAATGTCGATTCCGGCTGGAGCCGCCAAGGTGACAGGCCCGCTAACCAGAACAACCGTGGCGCCCGCATTTCTGGCTGCAACCGCCAGCGCATAGCCCATCTTGCCCGAGCTGTGGTTACTGATATAACGCACCGGGTCGATGGGCTCGCGAGTTGGGCCGGCAGTAATCACCACACGCTTGCCTGCAAGCCCGCCAGAGCTCACCCCCTCCAACATCCTCACGATCACTGCGGGTTCAAGCATACGCCCAGGCCCGTTATCGCCACAGGCCTGCTCGCCCTGATCCGGGCCCCAGAGTGTTATCTGAGGATCTTCGCCCAACAGGTGGATGTTGCGCTGCGTGCGCAGGTTGCTCCACATCGCCTGATTCATAGCCGGCGCCACAGCAATTGGGGCCTCTGTCGCGCAACAGACGGTTGTTAGCAAATCATCAGCCATGCCTTGAGCGAGCCGCGCAATAAAATCGGCAGACGCAGGAGCGACCACCACTTGGTCGGCCCACTTCGCCAGCTCTATATGCCCCATGCCGGCTTCCGCTTCGGGGTCCAACAGCGAGGTACGAACCGGCTCGCCACTGAGCGCCTGGAAGGTAAGGGGCGTCACGAAAGCTTCTGCGCCACGGGTCATAACGACCCTTACCTCGTGGCCAGCTTTTTTCAGTAGGCGTACAAGTTCGGCACTTTTATAGGCTGCAATACCGCCGGTTACACCCAGCAGGATCTTTCTCACCGCCATATAAGGCTCCGTATCCGCTTAAAAAGAAAGGCTTGTAAGATAACATGCTCTGGCCACACCGGCAGCCTGCATCACACCGCGTTTTACCGTTTGTTACGTTTTTGAAGTAACCTAGGCGTACCTTGAGTGTGGACAGCTCCAATTTATCACAAACTCCACGCTCTCCACTTGGGTGCAGGACGCATCCTGATCATAGAATGATACGCAAGGAAGCCAACATGACCGACTCCGCCTGGCCTATGGACGAACGCCCCCGGGAACGATTGCTTGCCCACGGACCAGAAAGCCTCTCCGACGCAGAACTGCTCGCTATTTTTCTCCGTACTGGCACCGCCGGCATGCCGGTTATGGAGCTCTCACGCTTTTTGCTCCAGGAATTTTCCGGGTTGCGCGGGCTTCTTACCGCTTCTCGCAGGCAATTCTGCGAAGTAAAAGGGTTAGGGCCCGCAAAATATACGCAGGTCCAGGCTGCCATGGAGATGGCCCGGAGAGTCATGGACGAACCCCTGCGCCAAGGTGACCCGCTGCGCTCACCAGAAGACACCCGGCGTTTTCTGACCAGCCGCCTGGGCACCTATCCCCACGAAGTGTTTGCAGGGCTGTTCCTGGACAATCGTCATCGGGTTATTCAGTACCGGGAACTGTTCAGAGGCACCATCGACGGCGCCGCTGTGTACCCCAGAGAGGTGGTCCGCCAGGCGCTGGAGGATAATGCCGCCGCTGTTATTTTTGCCCATAACCATCCTTCTGGCGTGGCGGAACCCAGCCAGGCCGACATTTCCTTGACCAAAAGACTAAAAGAAGCACTTGGTTTGGTGGATATCAGGGTTCTTGACCATATGGTAATTGGCCATGGTGAGGTAATATCCCTCGCAGAACGTGGATTGATGTAAGCCGTCAGAATGAAAGATGCACAGAAACTGGCCAAATTCCCAACAAATTTTTGCGTTGGGGGGCTGGTTCTGGTATAAAAGCGTCCCTTTCTGGCGGCGTCTGGCGAGCAGCGTTTAGTTTAGCGGCGCAAACAGGGGCGTAGTCGCTCCTTGGCAACCAGAGACGCACTAAAATCGATTTTGTATTTATTAAGACCATTGCTCAGGTCGGAGGCAAGTATGTCCAGAGTTTGTCAGGTAACCGGTAAACGTCCGGTTTCCGGTAACAATGTTTCTCACGCGATGAACCACACCCGTCGTCGCTTTCTGCCCAACCTGCAAAGCAAGCGCTTTTGGGTTGAGTCTGAAAAGCGTTTCGTAAGGCTACGCACGTCTACCAAAGGCATGCGCATCATCGATAAAAATGGTATTGACGCTGTACTGGCCGATCTTCGCGCCCGCGGCGAGAAAGTTTAAGGAGCCGCATCATGCGCGAAAAAATTAAGCTGGTATCTTCAGCAGGCACGGGTCACTTCTACACGACCATGAAGAACAAACGTAACACTCCGGAAAAAATCGAGATCAAAAAGTATGATCCGGTTGTCCGTAAGCACGTTGCGTACAAGGAAGCCAAGATCAAGTAATTCCTGATCCGGCATCCACAAAAAAACCCGGCAAATCGTCGGGTTTTTTTGTGGATGCTTATTGTGAGTGCTTCAGAATTTTTCCAGGTACCCATCCGGCAAGGCTATATCCATAGCAATCGGCAAGTGATCTGACATGGGGTAGCTCACCACCTCTGAGCGACTGACCTTAAGGCTTGGGCTTACCAAAATATGATCCAGCGCTTTTTCAGGTCGCCAGCTGGGAAAGCTGTGAGCCGTGTCTGGCAAAGGCACCAAATTCGTATCCTTTAGCGGTGTGCGAGTCAGTAACTCCTCAGCGTGATTATTCATATCACCCATCAGAACCACGTGCCGATACTTGGAAATCAACTCGCTGACAAAGCCAAGCTGGCGTTGCTGCGCCGACTTACTCAAAGACAAGTGCATCAGCACCAGCACCAAAGGGTCTTCTTCCGTGCCATAACGGGCGACTATGGCCCCTCGGCCCGGAATCAGCCCGGGCAATTTGTACTCTTTCACATCCAGCGGCCGAAAACGGCTGAGCAAGCCGTTGCTGTGCTGAGCAATCTGCCCCAAATTACGATTTAGCTGCTGATGCCAATAAGGAATACCCGCTGCCTCAGCAAGGTACTGAACCTGATTAATATGCCCGCTGCGCAGGCTCCCGCCATCGCACTCCTGCAGCGCAACCACATCGTAGTTGCTGAGCAATGAGGCAATGCGATCCAAGTTCTGAATGCGATTACGATGGGGAAGGAAATGCTGCCAGCTTCTGGTCAAGTAGTGGCGATAGGATGAGGTACTGATACCCACCTGAATATTGAAGGTCAGCAGCCGGAGATGGCGCTGGGGCTCAAACGCCGGCACATGCTCCAGGCCCGAGTTCGAGCCTTTCGGCTCGTCCCGGGCACTTGTAATACCGTCTAGCTGCTTTCTGAAGCGTTTATACATAGTAACTCTGCAGTCCCGCCCGGCAGGATAAGCCCGCCAGTGAACACTCCGTCCCAAGCAATGGCTTATTACTTTGCAGCGCGCTCTTTTTCCACCAGATAATCCACAACCTCAAGCGTAGACTCAAGGCTGCCAGCCATGGAGGCGCTGGTTGTGTACTTGCCATTTATAAGCATAGTCGGTGTGCCGGTAACGCGCGCGCCTCGAATTTTTGACTGCGCCTGCTGCATGCGCGCATTCACGCCAAAACCATTATAGTTATTAAGAAACTCATCATGGTCAACGCCATGCTCGGCAACGAAATCTGCCAGGGACTCACCGTCATTGAGTGGCCGGCGCTGGCCCGCCAGAGCCTCAAACAGAGCATCGTGCACTTTATCCAGCGAGTTCATGGCTTCAAGCGCATAAAAGGCCCGTGCGTGCGGCTCCCAGGAGCGGCCCAGGGCGGCCGGGATACGCACATAGTTTACGTCATCCGGAGCATTGGCTTCCCAGTTTTCGGCAAGCGGCTTGAAGTTGTAGCAATGCGGGCAGCCGTACCAGAACACTTCGGCCACCTCAATGCCTGAACCACTGTCTGTGCGCACCGGGGTGTCCAGCTTTTTATAATGTGTTCCTTCCTTCCAGTCAGCTGCATTGGCCTGACCAAATACAGCCAGGGCCGCCAACAAAAGGCCAACTGTTCTGAGTGCTCGAAACATGAAGTATCTCCAAATTTTATAAATGTCGTTATAAGAGAATTATGACCCGCCGAACCTGAAAAGTTCCACGGTTCGCGTATTACATAACCGAAAGACAAAAAACCCCGCTATAAGCGGGGTTTTTCAGGCGCCAAATGTCCGGTTCAGTTCAAACCGGAAATGTAGCTGGCTACCGCCTCAATTTCTGCATCTGTCAGCCTGGACGCAACGTCCATCATGATGGCCGCATTAGAGCCGTTGGCGCGAGTGCCGTCACGGTAGGCCTGTAATTGCTTGGCCACATATTCAGCATTCTGACCCCCAAGATGCGGGTAACCAGCAGGCTCATTACCTTTACCCTGCGGGTTGTGACAGGCAGCACAAGCCGGAACGCCCGAGGCCATATTACCGCCCCGGTATACCGCAGCCCCCTTCTCTACCAGCTCGGGGTCCGCTTGGCTTACGACCATATCCTGCTTGGCAAAATACGCAGCCAAATCCTGAAGATCCTGGTCGGATTTGCCCTCAAGCTGGCCGGTCATTTCCGGTATAGAGCGGGCATTTTCCTGAATGGCCACTAACTGGTCATACAAGTATCTTTCACCCAGCCCGGAAAGCTTAGGGTAGACCCCCATAATCGGCTTTGCTCCGTTTTGCCCATGACACGCCTGACAGGCTGCTGCACTCTGCTTGCCCGCTTCAGGATCACCTGCTCCATGCGCCATAGCCGTAAGGCCAACGCCGAAAACAAACCCTGCGATCAGTTTCTTCATGCTCGCTCCGCTTCTCTCATCTCAAAATATTCTTAGTTTGCAGCCGGCAGGCGCTGTTCAGTCAGGCTCAAAACCAAGGCTGACAGCGGTTACGCCAAGCGTACCGCCCGGAATTGGTGTAGCATTATACATTAATCCCTGATAACTGAAATCCAAAGGAAAGCCAACCGCTGTGGACTCTGACCTGACTCAAAAAAGCATCTCCTTTAATAGCGCTCGCTTCTTGGTCAGCGCGCCCCGACTGGAGGACTGCCCGCCAGACATAGGCGCTGAAGTGGCCTTCGCCGGGCGCTCAAACGCGGGAAAGTCCAGCGCCATGAATGCAATCACCGCAAATGGCAAGTTGGCCCGTACCAGTAAAACGCCCGGACGCACGCGCCTGATCAACTTTTTTTCCCTGAACCGTGAGCATACCCGGCTTGTGGATCTGCCTGGGTATGGCTACGCCAAAGTATCCAGGGACATGAAGGATGACTGGCAGAAGCATCTCGGACATTACCTGAACGACCGCCAGTGCCTGCGTGGCCTGGTTCTGGTGATGGATATTCGCCACCCGCTCACTGAATTCGATCAAATGATGGTGGAATGGTGCGAACATAACAAGCTACCGTTGATGATTCTGGCCACGAAAGCGGACAAACTGAAATTCGGACAAGCGAAAAACACCATGCTGGAGATCACCGGAAAGCTTGAGGCATTTACCTGTGTTGAGCACTTGGTTATGTTCTCGTCAACGTCCAAGCGCGGCGTTGATGAGTGCCGGGCGGCACTGACAGATTGGCTGGAAGGCTCTACAGACGATTTGTGATGGCATAGAAAAAACCGGCCTGTGAAAAATCAGGCCGGTAAAACGTCAGGGGTTACGACGTGTTAAAACCTGAGAACTCACTCAGGAGGCACCGGAAATGTCCGATTTTCCAGCACCAATCACTGTGACCTGCCCAACGGGCAAAGGTTCCAGGCCCATTCGGCTCCACACTCTTTTTTCTATCGGTGCTTGCGGCGCACTCAGTCTGTCGAGGCTTCGCACTCCCCTTCTTGCTCTGGCATGGTTGGTCGATATTGCTCTCGCAGCTCCATGACCTGTTCACGGTAAGCCTGCGTAAGATAGGGAATCTCCAGCGTCAGTACTTGATAAATGCCCTGTTTCAGCTCCCGGAGGGTTAGGCTGGCGGAGGCCTTCGCCGCATGGGCCGTTTTCAGAAACGCCATCCAGTTGGTGATCACCAACCAAACATTCAGCGACATGGCCGACCGAAGAATTTCAGATTGAGGCAATAAAATGCCGCCATCTGCCAACTTCTCGAAAATACGACTTATGGCCGCGAGACACCGATTGGTGAATTCCCGATAGTCATTGCGTAAGCGTTGGTCTCTGTCTAGCAGGTATTCCAGGTCCCGATGAAAAAACCGGTAGCTCCACAAGCCATCAAATACCGACTCCAGATAAAACGTCATATCCGCCAGGGTCAAGGGCCGGTTTTCTGGAATATCCAGATAGAAATCCACCAGCTTTTCGTATTCCTGAAATATCTCGTAAATAATGTCGGACTTGTTTCGAAAATGGTAATAAAGATTGCCCGGCGAAATCGCCAAGTGCGCAGCAATATGGTTGGTTGTTACGTTTCGCTCGCCCTGCTCATTAAATAGCTCCAGGCTCGACAACAGTATTTTGTCTCTGGTTTTCATAAGCTCATCGGTGTTTGTTGTTTTACAGCTGACAGATGGCCTGATTCGCCATTGGGCTCGCTTGACTCCCTAGAGTATATACTCTAATAATACCTTCAAGTGCAAATTGAGCGTTTTTTCGCCATCACAAAACATCAGGCTGCCGCTGCGCAAAGGCGGCGCCACAAGGAGGACACCATGGGTGCCAGCGCTGTTCAGGTCACCGAGAGCAAAAACCACATTGAGCATACCCACCGGGTGTTTGAGGCTCAGAAAACGGCGTTTCATACCAGCCCGGCGCCGTCGCTGACCGAACGCCAGGAAAACCTGAAGCGCCTCAAGCAGGCACTACTGTCATACCAGGATCGCATCCTGGAGGCCATTGACCGGGATTTTTCGTGCCGCTCGCGGGATGAATCCCTGATTGCAGAGGTCATGCCTTCCATTCAGGGCATCAATTACACCCTGAAAAATCTTGGAGGGTGGATGAAACCCTCCCGCCGGCACGTATCCATTTTGTTCCAGCCCGCCAGCAACAAGGTGTGTTACCAGCCAAAAGGCGTTGTAGGCGTGATCGTACCCTGGAACTACCCGCTTTACCTGGCCGTTGGGCCTCTGGTTGCCTCGCTTGCAGCGGGTAACCGCACCATGATCAAAATGTCGGAGTTTACGCCTCATACATCGGCCTTGTTCAAAGAGCTTATTGAGGAAACGTTCCCCGAAGACCTGGTATCCGTCATCAATGGCGAAGCCGATGTGGCCGCCGACTTCTCCGCGCGGCCTTTTGATCACATGTTGTTCACCGGTTCCACCTCCGTAGGCAAACTGGTGATGCGGGCAGCCTCAGAGCACCTGACACCGGTTACTCTGGAGCTGGGTGGCAAATCACCCGCCATCGTTTCGCCGGATGTACCTCTGGAGGACGCGGCCCAGCGCATTGCATTCGGCAAAGCGTTCAACGCTGGCCAAACCTGCGTCGCACCAGATTACGTACTTTGCCCAGTTGATCGCACTCAGGCCTTCGTAGATGAGTTCCGTGCGCAATTCTCAAAGATGTACCCGTCGCTACGGGATAACGACGACTACACAGCGATTATCAATGAGCGCCAGTACAGTCGTCTAAAGAGCTACCTGGAAGATGCCAAGGCCAAGGGAGCCGAACTGATCGAGCTCAACCCGGCTCAGGAAAACCTGGGAGACGGGACCTATAAAATCCCGATTACTCTGGTGCTAAAAACCACACCCGATATGAAACTCATGCAGGATGAAATCTTTGGGCCCATTCTACCCATCGTGAGCTATGGCAACCTCAGTGAAGCAATCCAGTATGTTAACGATCGCCCGCGCCCACTGGCCCTGTACTTTTTCGGTTACGACCGCACCGAGCAACAGCAGGTGATCGACAACACTCTTTCAGGGGGCATGTGCATCAACGATGCATTGATGCACGTGGCTCAGGACGACTTGCCTTTCGGCGGCGTAGGCGATTCCGGCATGGGCCACTACCATGGCAAAGAAGGCTTCCTGACCTTCTCGCACCAGCGTGCTATTTTTGCCAAACAGAAGTTCAACAGCGGCAAATTCGCCTATCCTCCGTACGGGACAGCTGCACACAAGATGATCTACAAGCTTTTTATTCGCTGAGCTTCCTGCGTTGCAACCGGGGCCTTCGTGCCCCGGTGATTACCAAATACAAAATAAGAGCGAGCCGATTATGACCACCCCCATCCCCCAACCCGAAGGGCTGGATTCTGTACACTTGAACCGGCGCAGCTTCCTTCGCACCGGACTGGGCGGCGCCTTGTTTTTGGGCACGGTGAGTGTAACCGCCGGCCTCAGCGGCTGTGCAACCACTCCCACCGGCCGGCTTGGTGCCGTTGAAACGCGGATGGACGCTCGTTATCAGTTTCAGTTTCTGACTGCTGATGACATAGATCTGTTTGAAGCCCTGCTCCCGGCCATCCTCGGCTCCGCACTTCCAGAGCAACCCCAGCACAGGCGCATGACTATTGCCGGAACGGTCGAGCGCATTGATGCAGGCATTCACAAATTTGGGCCAGCCAATCAAAAAGAGCTCCGACAGCTTTTTGACTTGCTTAACTTCGGCTTAACCCGGATCACCATCGCACGAGTTTGGTCACCCTGGCGAAATGTCACCACAAAGCAGGCCAATGCATTTCTTGAACGCTGGCGATCAAGCAGTATCGGGCTGTTCAATAACGGCTACATGGCCCTCACCAAAATCAGCAACGTGGCATTTTACGGGTACCCGGAAAACTGGCACCTTTCGGGTTATCCCGGGCCGCCTGAGTGGACCGTTAAAGCCCTGCCACAATTTCGCAACGCCTGATTATCAGCCTGCTGCTATAGCTTAAACACGGAGCTACCATCATGTCTCTCACCGACCGAATTGCTCAGGGTCTGGAATCCGGCTGGAAAGTCACCGACGGCGCCACCCTTACCGAAAACCAGACCGCAGAAGCCGATGTCGTTATTGTCGGCACCGGCGCTGGTGGCGGCACAACGGCCGAAATTCTCGCTAAAAGCGGCCTCTCCGTTATTCTGGTAGAAGAAGGCCGTCTGTATTACCAGAAAGACTTTAAAATGGACGAGCTCACGTCCTACGCAAACCTCTACCAAGAAGGCATGAGCCGAGTGACCAAAGACGGCGCCATTTCGATTTTGCAGGGGCGCTGTGTGGGCGGCTCAACAACCGTCAACTGGACGAGCAGCTTCCGTACCCCGGATGCAACGCTCAACTATTGGGCCAAAACATTTGGCCTGGACGCGCTGAGCCCGGAAGCCATGGCCCCTTGGTTTGAGGGCCGTGAAACCCGTCACTCTGTATCTCCCTGGCGGGTGGATCCCAACCTTAACAACGACGTACTACGTCAGGGTTGCGAGAAGCTTGGCTTTAGCTGGCAGGTTATCCCGCGCAACGTCAAAGGCTGCTGGAACCTTGGTTACTGTGGCGTAGGCTGCCCTACCAATGCGAAGCAGGGCGCTCTGACAACCACTATTCCTGGTGCGCTTGACCATAACGCCCGCATGTACCACGGGCTGCGCGCGGACCGCCTGGTGATGAAGCAGGGCCGAATTGACGCCCTGCAGGCCACCGCTATGGCCAGCGACGGCATCACACCTACCAACATTACGGTAACACTGAAAGCCAGGCACTTTGTGGTTGCCGCAAGCGCCATAGGTTCGCCCGGTCTGCTGCTGAGATCTGATCTGCCCGACCCCTATGAGCGGGTTGGCAAGCGGTCATTTATTCACCCGGTCAACGCCAGTGTTGCGCATATGCCAGAGCGGGTGGATCCGTTTTACGGTGCGCCGCAGTCCATCTACTCTGACGAGTTCAATTTCCGAAATGGTGTAGACGGAGAAGCGGGTTATAAGCTGGAGGTGCCGCCACTGCACCCAGCCATGTCGGCAGGTGTTGTCCCAGGCCATGGAGATACACAAGCAAAAAACCTGGCCGGGTTGCCCTGGATGCAGTCGGTTATCGCACTGGTGCGGGACGGCTTTCACAAGGACAGTCCTGGCGGCACCGTTTCGCTGCGTGACGACGGTAGCCCCGTGCTGGATTACCCAGTTACCGATTACTTGTGGAAGGGGCTTCGCAGAGCTTTCTACACAATGGCTGAAATCCAGTTTGCCGCTGGTGCGGACCGAGTTCGCCTGATGCACCTGGATTCTGACTGGTATTCCAGTTGGGCCGATGCCAAAGCCGCGATCGATGGCTTTTCCATGGAGCCTCACAGGGTTCGCCTGTTCACCGCACACCAAATGGGCGGCTGCGCTATGGGAAGCAACCCGGAGGAATCGGTGGTCAACGGTTTTGGCGAGCATCATCACGTGAGCAATCTCAGCGTACACGACGCGTCGATTTTCCCGACCAGCATCGGCGCCAACCCGCAGTTGTCGGTTTATGCGTTGGCTGCGCGAAACAGCGTTCGACTGGCCCAACGACTGAAAGCATGACACGCCCGGCGGGCAGCTATCGGCGCGCCAGCGCCGGGCTCTCGGCCGGGCCTACAGAAACCGCTGGAATGCTGATATTCTGGGCGTCTGTTTAAAAAGGAGCTGTGCATGCCTAAAGTCATTTACCCGGGCACCTTTGACCCAATCACCAACGGCCACACCGATCTTATTGAGCGGGCGAGCCGCATGTTTGATGAGGTTGTTGTTGCCGTGGCCTACAACTCAAAGAAAAAGCCATTACTGAATATAGAGGAGCGCTGCGAGTTGGTTCGGCAAGCAACGGCTCATATTCCAAACGTTAGCGTGACCGGCTTCAGCTACCTGCTCGCGGATTTTGTTCGTGACCAAGGCGCTACAGTGATTCTCCGTGGCCTGCGGGCCGTTTCCGATTTCGAGTATGAGTTTCAGCTTGCGGATATGAACCGCCGTTTGGCACCGGAGCTGGAAAGTGTGTTTCTAACACCTTCCAATCATCTCTCTTATATTTCCTCGAGCCTTATCCGGGAAATTGCCTCTTTGGGAGGCGATGTGTCAGAGTTTGTTGACCCGGTGGTAGAAGCGGCATTGAAAGAAAAGTTCAGTAAAGCCTGAACTGTCTCCAAATAAAAAAACGCCCCGGTTGGGGCGTTTTTTTATCTTGCTAAGTTTTTATAACAAGGGCGGCAATGGGATTCCCTGACCGTTCACGTCAACGACCATGTCGTTGAGCTTGGCTGCCAGTACCAGCCGGTCTCCCTTGGGCACCAACAAACCCTGCTTTATCAACGGCGCGAGCTGCATACGCACAAGGGGATAATCCTCCACCAGCACCGTGGGTATACTCAAATTCATTTCACCGGTTAACTGCTGCATGATCATCAACATTTCTGCTTTCTGATCCTCCGAAAGCTCCGGGTGTTGAATTACAGCATTTCCCGTTACTTCTCCTTCAGGCGTATCCAGAACCAACTCCGGGAACCCGATCGAGAACCCAGCCGCGGCAAGATCACGCATGGCGGTATTAACCTGCTGCATAGCTGCCATCTGCTGCTCAAACGCCTCACGGCCACCGGCATTTTGTGCCAGCATCATGCCTTGGAGCTCTGCCATACTGGTTGTGAGCAAGCTCCAGCTCGCAACATCGAGGTTTTCCAGCGCAAACGCCAGCTTATGTGGCCCATAAACCTCGTCTTCAACACGAACCTGTTTCGCCTCAAGGGATATCCTTGAGTTCAGCCGCTGCCCGTCGTCACTTGCTTCTGTGCTGCTACGCGCCAGCAAATCTTCCAGCGTTATCGGGGGTGCATCGGGAGACATTAACGCAACAGAAGCAACCCCTGCCTCCATGGTCCCTGTCCAGACATCGCCATTCAGGTGAGCCATACTCTGCTCGGCACGAAAGTCATTGATGCGCACGGTCATGTCAGGCCCTGAAAGGCTCAGCTGCGGCCAGACTATCAGTGCTTCCGCCTGGGTACCTGCGCTACTGATTTCGACCCGGGCAACGCCACCACTGGTTCTGAGCGACTCACCACTTTCAGGGTTATCAATGGCTATGGCTGGCGCTTCCAGCTCAATCACGGCCGTGCCCCAAAGGCGTGTTTCCAGAGTCAGCCTTGGCCGCTCCTGAAACCAATCACTGCCCTCAGGTGCCCAGCCACCAACCGGCTCAAACTCCATAAAGCTGCCGGCAACCCCATGAGTCACATTGGTGCGGAACTCAATCTGGTGAGTTTCACCGTCTTCAGGGTTGAACAACGTGACAGTGCCGTCCAATTCTGAGCCAAAGAAGCCTCGGCGGTAATCTTCTGTTTGCATGTGCACAAACGGCTGCGACTGGTTGAGTTCACGCGTAACCTGTTGCCACTGCTGTTCTGTTACGTACCCCACAGCCCAAGGTATTGCGCCGGCGACAACCAGTACACCAGCACTAACAATTATCCATTTTGCTTTCAAAACTCTCTCCGTCTGAAAATATCAGGATTTGCCGGTCAGGCGCTCCAACAGAACCAACTGCGAAGCCACTCGCTCCGCACCTTCCGCCGGCTGATTCTGTATATAGCGGCCATCTGACTGCAACATCCAGGACTGGCAGTTGTCCGAAAGGTAAGTGTCCAGATCTTCGCGCACCCGCGCTATCAGTTCTGGATCTTCAATCGGAAATGCTGTTTCAACCCGGCTTAGCAGGTTGCGTTCCATACAATCCGCACTGGAACAGTAAACATCCGGGTTACCATCGTTACCAAAATAGTAGGCTCGGGTGTGCTCCAGAAAGCGCCCCACAATCGAACGCACATGAATGTTTTCTGAAAGGCCCGGAGCCCCTGGCCTAAGGCTGCATATACCACGCACAATCAGATCAACGTGCACCCCGGCCTGGGAAGCCCGGTACAACGCCTTGATAAGCTGGATTTCAGTGAGCGCATTAATCTTGATAATGATGCGCCCCTTCTCGCCCAGCTCAGTTTCACGCTCAATAAGGCTAAGTAATCGTTTGTGCAGCGTAAACGGGGCATGGAACAGCTTCTTGATCTTCAGGGCCTTGCCCATGCCTGTCAGTTGCTGGAACAGCTTGTTGACGTCGTCGCCGATAGACTCGTCACAGGTCATATAACTGTAATCGGTGTACAGGCGTGCGTTAACCGCATGATAGTTGCCGGTACCCAAGTGTACATAGCGGCGCAGACGCCCTTCCTCGCGACGCACAATAAGGATCATCTTGGCGTGGGTTTTATACCCCACAACCCCGTACACCACGATAACACCGGCTTCTTGAAGCCGGCTTGCCAGCTCAAGGTTCTCCGCCTCGCTAAAGCGCGCCCGCAACTCAACAACCGCAGTGACCTCTTTGCCGCGCCGGGCTGCGTCTGCCAGGGCTTCAACAATCTCCGAATTGGCACCGGTACGATACAGAGTCTGCCGAATCGCCAGGACTTGCGGGTCCTTTGCAGCCTGGCGCATCAAATCCACAACCGGGCTGAAGTTCTGAAACGGATGATGCAGCAGAATCGGCCGTTTTCGAATGGCATCGAAGATGGTGTCCTTGCTACGTATCTGCCGGGGTATGGTGGGCGAGAAGCCCGAATACGTCAGATCGGAACGATCTACCAGGCCGGTAACCGCCATCAGTCGGGTGAGGTTAACCGGGCCGTTGACCTGATACAGATCCCTTTGCCCCAACCCGAATTCGGTCAGCAGAAACTGCACCAGCTCCTGCGGGCAATTATCTGCAACTTCCAACCGCACACCGTCGCCAAACCGGCGACTGAGTAGCTCTCCGCGCAGGGCCGATGCCAGATCTTCAAGATCGTCTTCCAGTTCCAGGTCAGCGTTACGAGTAAGCCGGAACTGATAGCAGCCCTTGACCTCCATGCCCGGGAACAACTCATCGGTGTGGGCGTGGATCATCGACGACAGGAAAACCAGGTTCTCCCCGCCGCTGCAGATATCATCGGGCAAGCGCACCAGCCTTGGCAGTGAGCGCGGAGCCGGCACTATGGCCATACCTGTCTCACGACCAAAGGCATCCTTGCCGTCCAGCTCCACAATAAAGTTAAGACTTTTATTAACCAAACGCGGAAACGGGTGTGACGGATCCAGCCCGATGGGGCTCATCACAGGAAGAATCTCATCCTCGAAATAACGGCGCACCCAAGCCGCCTGCTCTGGAGTCCACTCTCCGCGCCGCACAAAGTGAACATTCTCGCGCTCCATCTCCGGGATCAGGACATGGTTCAGGATGTCGTATTGTTCATCGATATATTCATGGGCAATACGGCTGATTTCACTCAACGCCTGTTCCGGCATGATCCCGTCAGAACCAATGGTCTCCCGGCCATACTTGATTTGCTGGCGCAGGCCGGCCACCCGTATTTCAAAAAACTCGTCCATATTACTGCTGAAAATACAGCAGAACATCAGCCGATTGATCAACGGATGGGTGGTATCAAGCGCCTGCTTCAGTACCCGGTAATTGAACTGAAGCTGGCTTAGTTCGCGGTTGAAGTAGTTTTCATTGGCGTCCAGATTGATCACTTCACCCACCGGCGGAATATCCATTGGCGCAGGTACACTCTGCCCCCCGTCCGCTGTCAGATTCCTGGCGATTTCCGTTGTCATGGTTTTTATATTCCTGTCTGATTTCCCGGCAGCAGATAGTCCACTAACGGCTTCAGTGCCGCTGATCCCGCATCAGGCGGGCCGCGCGCACTGCAAAGTAAGTCAGAATCCCGTCCGCGCCAGCACGGCGCATAGACATCAGGCTCTCCATCATAACGGTATCACCATCAAGCCAGCCATTCTGCTCCGCTGCCATGTGCATGGCGTACTCACCACTAACCTGGTACACAAAGGTTGGCACCTGCAATTCGGTTTTTACCCGGTGCACTATGTCCAGGTATGGCATGCCGGGCTTGATCATCACCATGTCTGCGCCCTCGGCCAAATCCATCATCACTTCGTGAATGGCTTCGTTGCTATTGGCGGGATCCATCTGATAGGACGCCTTGTTGCTCTTGCCCAGGTTTCCGGCGGAGCCGACTGCGTCCCGAAAAGGCCCGTAATAACCGGATGCGTACTTCGCCGAGTATGCCAATATACGTGTATTCACATGCCCTACAGACTCCAGCGCTTCACGCATGGCAGCCACGCGACCGTCCATCATGTCGGAAGGTGCAACAATATCGGCACCGGCGTCAGCGTGAGACAGCGCCTGATTCACCAGAGCTTCTACGGTGACATCGTTCAGCACATAACCATCATTATCAATGATGCCGTCCTGGCCGTGGGTGGTGAACGGGTCCAGCGCCACATCGGTGATCACACCCAGCTCCGGGTAAGCCTTCTTCAGCGCCCGAACAGCCCGTTGCGCCAGCCCGTCAGAGTCCCAGGCACCAGAACCCGACAGGTTCTTTTTCTCCGCAGCAACCACAGGGAACAGAGCTATTGCGGGAATGCCCAGTTCCACCAACTCTGCCGCCTGCTCAACCAGCAGGTCTATACTCAGGCGATCCACACCAGGCATGGATGGCACCTGCTCACGCTGGCCTTCACCTTCAAGTACAAAAACCGGGTAAATCAGATTGTCCGGCGTCAGCTGATTCTCCTGTACCATCCGGCGGGAAAAATCGCTGGCACGATTGCGGCGCAAACGGGTAGCGGGGAAAGTACGGGGTGTTGATAAAGGCACAGAAAACCTCCTGAGTGACACGGCAAAGAATTGGATCGAAAATCTTGGCGCCCTGACGACACCGTTTGCACCATCATACACCTCCGGAGCCTATGGTTGCAGGCTACCAGCCGATGCAGGCCCCAGTTACTGAATGGAATCCAACGCTTGAGCCCGGATACGCTCGCTTTCACTGAAATACTTCTCACGTAGCCGGGTCAGGCCTTCCTCGCGCTCAGGCTCTGCCAGGCCCGAAGCCTCAAGCGCCTCTCGCTCCTTGGCGTAAGATTGCCAGCGCCGATTCCAGTCCTTCTGCTCTGCGTCCAGGCCTTCCAGCTTTTCGGCAGCCTCATCGCCGAACTCTTGACGCCTCCAGGCTCTTAAGGCTTCTGGATCACTGGCCATCGCTGCGCGGGCCTGCTCATACCGGGAAAATTTACGCGTCTCCTTCCGGGCCTTCCGTACGGGTTCAGGCAGAGCCATTTCCGCCTCGGCAAGGGCTTCCTCACGCTGTTGCTCGCTCAGACTGCTGTCTTTGCCAATGCTGCGCTTTTTAAGTTGGAAACGATCTATCGTCTCTTCGTCAGCAAAGAAGGCCTCCGCTGTAGCCGCGTCCATCCAGGTTCTACGTAGCGCGTGGATCTCCAACATCCGGCGCTCTATCTCAGTTGGCCCAGAAGCCCCTGCCTCACCGTAAGCTGCTTCCAAATCAGATAGCGCAAGCTTGTAATCCAGGTAACGACCAAGGGTGTCAAGCGCCTGCCCTCTTGCTGGTTCTTCCAGCACCGAAAGAGCAAGCCGGATTCTGGCCACCAGCTGGGACAGTGTTTCTTCGCCCAAAGCCGACAGATAGTATTCAAACAACTGCCGCAAATCTCCTGTAGGAACAAGGTTGCCAAAACGATCTGTTTTTGCCCAGCCACCAGGCTCTGTTGTGCCTGCCAGCGATGCCGGCGGCTGGCCCGATACAGTGAGCTCAACGGTCTCACCAACCAATTTTGAGGGCGGCTGCTGATGTGCGGTTGAGAAATCGGCGTCATTCGTTTTTATATCTGCGGAGTTGCCGTAGGGACGGGCGGAAGCGGGCTGGTTCTCAGCGCCATCGGCAAGCAGCCAGAGCGCAATCACAACTGCTATGATCACGGGTACGGTAAAGGAGAGTCTGGAAACAGATTTCATGATAAGGGACAGGTCCGGCGAACGGTGGCTTGACGTCAATCCTGAAAGCAGGGATCGAGGCGCTTTACACGGGCAATAATAGACGGAAACCGAGTTGTTGACCGAGACAGACCGCAAAAACAGGCCAGGGCTCGAGACCCCGGCCTGTAGAGACATTACTCAGGGTGCGCGGTTGTTAAAGTCTACTTCCACTTTACGGTGGGAGCCGACACGCAAAGATGTCTCAACTTCCTGGATTTTGCCACCTTGGCTGAGGAATGCGTCGATATCCTGCTGCAGCTGCGCTCGCACCCGTGCCCTGCCTGCGATCGAATGGGTATCGTCACTCTCGTTAACCCAATTCCCGGATTGTTCCAGATTGCTTTCGTCGAGCTCAGTCATGGTTTTCTCCATCAACGAAAACAGTGTTATAAGCGCGACCCCCTGTGGGAGCTGTCGCACTCCGTCTCGACCAGCCACTACTGCAGCGCGGTCTTGGCGTCTTTATAATCTGCTTTTCATGGCAGCGCTATTTACCACCAATACATTTTTTGTAAATATTTGTAACTATCGACAACCGAATGAATTTTAACAATAAAATATAGGTGAAAATAAGTGTTTGCGCTGAGCGAAAGAATGAACCATTATTCACTAATTGCAGGGAACCGGAATGGCTTATCGTGAAACCGAGAAGATGCGGCTGCGCAAAGCAGCAACGCGCCAACGGATCGCTGAGTGCACCTACCAATGCGTTGCGGAGGGAGGCTTTCGAAATGCAAAGATTACCCGCATTGCACAGCTCGCCGGTGTCGCTACGGGAACAATTTACCGCCATTTCGAATCGAAAGAAGACCTGTTTGCTGAAATATTCCGCCTGGCCACACAGCGTGAAATAGACAAGGTAACAGAAGCTCTGGCAGCGCCAGGAAACACCAACGAGCGGCTGGAAAATGCATTGCGACAGTTTGCCGAACGCGCACTGAAAGGCCCTGTTATGGCTTGGTCACTCATTGCCGAACCGGTAGACCCGAAGGTTGAAGAAGAGCGGCTAGCTTACCGAAAGGCCTACGCCGATCTGTTTGAACAGGCGATTCGTGAAGGCATTGAAGAGGGATGTATCCCGGATCAGAACGCCCGCCAAAGCAGTACCTGCCTGGTTGGCGCTATAGCAGAAAGTTTGGTCGGGCCGCTGTCACCAACCCAGACCGGGCAGGCGGCATCAGACGAAACCGATAACAACGTTCCGCTGGTCGACACCATCATACGCTTTTGCATACAGGGGTTGACCGGCATCAGGAGGTAGCTATGAACGCACCGAAATCCAATGCCAAAACACCGACAAAGACACACGATGATCGTTATCTTGCCACCACACACGATGTCGTCAACCAACCGCCAGCGCTGGAAAACTACAACCTGTATGAACAGGATACGGCGCTTCAGGAAGCTGTAAAACGCGAGGGTGCCTCAAATGCAGAAAGCGACCTTGAAGCTTTTGGCGCTTTTGCCGGCAGCGCGGCAACCATCGATCTAGGCTTTCGAGCCAATAACAACAAGCCCACGTTCAATACCCACGACCGCTTTGGCCATCGCATCGACGAAGTAGACTTTCACCCTGCATACCACGAACTGATGCGCGTTGCCTTCGAAAATGGCCTCCACAGCAGTCCTTGGACAAACCCGGGCAAAGGCGCGCACGTAGCCCGCGCAGCAAAGTACTACATGCACTCCCAAGTGGAGGCAGCACATTGCTGCCCGGTTACCATGACCTTCGCCGCTACCCCCTCCATTCGCAAACAGCCAGAGCTGGCTGCACTTTGGGAGCCCCGAGTGTTGGCCAACAGCTACGATGCCCGCAACGTTCCAGACAGCGAGAAAACCTCGGTAACCATTGGCATGGCGATGACCGAAAAACAAGGTGGCAGCGACGTGCGAGCCAACAGCACGCTGGCCCACCCCGCCGGGAGCAAAGGCCCCGGCCAGGCATATGAGCTGGTAGGCCACAAGTGGTTTGTTTCCGCGCCCATGTGCGACGCCTTTCTGGTCCTGGCCCAAGCCGCCGGCGGACTGTCCTGCTTCTTGATGCCACGCTGGCGCCCGGATGGCACCAAAAACCCGTGGCAGATCCAGCGCCTGAAAAACAAAATGGGCAACGTCGCCAACGCCTCCAGCGAAGTAGAACTGCGCGGCGCACTGGCCTGGATGATTGGCGAAGAAGGGCGTGGCGTGCCCACCATTATAGAAATGGTTGCCATGACCCGCTTCGACTGCATGATTGGCAGCTCCGCCGGCATGCGTCAGGCCGTGGCCCAGGCCACGCACCACTGTCGCCACCGCAGGGCCTTTGGCAGCCGACTCATCGACCAGCCTCTGATGCAAAACGTGCTTGCCGACCTGGCCTTGGAAAACGAAGCCGCTCTCGCCTACACCATGCGAATCGCCCGTGCTCTGGACAATCAAGACCAGGAACACGAGCGCCTGCTGGCACGCCTTGCCACACCCGTAGGCAAATACTGGATCTGCAAACGCACGCCCAATCACGCCTACGAATCCATGGAGTGCATCGGTGGCAGTGGCGTCATGGAAGACTGCATCATGCCCCGCCTGTTCCGTGAATCGCCAGTGAACGCCATCTGGGAAGGCAGCGGCAACGTCCAATGCCTGGACACCCTGCGCGCCATCCAAAAAGAACCGGAAACCCTCGATGCCTTCTTCCGCGAAGCCGCCGAAGCAAAAGGCACCGATCGCAGGTTTGATCAATTTCTGGCGCAGTTACAAAACGACTTCGCCGACATCAGCGATTTCCAGTACCGTGCCCGCAACCTCGTAGACCGCATGGCCTTGGTCATGCAGGCCTCTTTGCTGTTACGGAACGCCGACAAAGCCGTGGCCGACGCCTTCTGCGCCTCGCGACTGCAATTCAGCGGCGGCATGAACTACGGCAACCTGCCCTCTGGCACAGATGCCGCAGCTATTATCAAGCGCGCAACGCCTGTAGTAGGCTAGAGTTGATGTCCGCCGGGGTATAAGGCAAACCAACTTGGCGGACGCCACCTGAATTGTTCGCGAACCGGCGGGGGGAAGGCTGTTCAAAACTGTGCGGAGCCATGGATGGCGGAGCCCAAGCGCCACATGGATGTGCCGCAAGGAGCGTGTTTTGAACAGCCTTCCCCCCGCCGGTTCTAGCACCAAAGCCGGGACCCCTATGTCTGAAGCCCTCAGAAAATTACTCAAAGAAGGCAATGCGCCTCAACACAACACCGCAATTACACCGCACGTAGGCGTGTTGACCCTGCACTTCCAACTCTACGGCTGCGAAGACCTCAAAGCCAAACGCAAAATCTTCACAACCCTGCGCGCCGTATGGGGCAAAGAGCCCGACCTGGCCGTAGCAGAAACCGCCGACCTGGAAGCCCTCGACTGCGCCACCTGGACAATCGCCGCACTCGGCACCTCCTCGCAGCTGATCACCCAGCGCCTCGATCAAGTAGAGAAAGCCATCCAGGAAAAGGTCGATGCGGCCATACTGGACATTCACCGTGAAATTCTCTGAGAAAGCTCTGTGGCACAACATCAAAGCAGCCCGTATACTACGCCTCCTCAGGGATGCCAGCGTGCCTGCAAGCGACAGGTTTCAAGTAACCAATGCCGGAATCAGACCCCGGCTGTATCCGTCGGGCATCCGGAACCGGCCCAGCGGATGACCACTAATAGTGTGTGGTATCTATGACCGGAAAGAAAAAATCCGCCAAAGCTTCAATCGAAGCCATGTACCGCGTGTTCACCGTGCCCGAAGCACCGGAATCCACGCTTAGCCGGATTGATCAGAACATTTCAAACAATCTTGCAGGTTTTCTGCAGGATCATATCGTTGCGGTTGAACGGGACCTTGCAGACGTCGAGAAGAACTTCTCAGACTACGCCATTCCGGAAAAACCCGTGTTCGTTTCCGAGCAAACCCAGTTCTTGCTAGACAAGCTGGTTGCCAACTCCGTCCATACCGCCTCACCAGCCTTTATCGGCCACATGACCTCAGCGCTGCCCTACTTCATGCTGCCGCTGTCGAAAATCATGATCGCCCTGAACCAGAACCTGGTGAAAACTGAAACCTCCAAAGCGTTTACGCCCATGGAGCGACAGGTTCTTGGCATGATCCATCGGTTGGTGTACGAAGAAGACGGCGCCTTTTACCGGAAATGGATGCACGACCCGCGCTATGCCCTGGGTGCCATGTGTTCCGGTGGCACCGTTGCTAACCTGACTGCGCTCTGGGTGGCCCGGAACCGCGCCTTCCCGGCGGAAGGCAGCTTTCGCGGCTTGCACCAGGAAGGCTTGTTTCGCGCCCTCAAATACTACGGCTATGAAGGTGCAGCGATCGTGGTATCCCGCCGTGGTCACTACTCCTTGAGCAAAGCCGCGGATGTACTGGGCCTGGGCCGCGACGCGCTTGTGGCAGTGGACACTGATAACGACAACCGGATCCACACCGACGCCCTGCGCGATAAATGCCTAGAATTACAGAAACAAAAAATCAAAATCATGGCAATCTGCGGCGTAGCAGGCACCACCGAAACCGGCAACGTAGACCCGCTAGAAGCCATGGCGGATATCGCCCGGGAATTCGGTGCCCACTTTCACGTGGATGCCGCCTGGGGCGGACCAACACTGTTCTCCAGAACCTATCGCCACCTGCTGCGCGGCATAGAGCAGGCCGACTCAGTAACCTTCGATGCCCACAAACAACTGTACGTGCCCATGGGCGTTGGATTGGTGGTGTTCAAGGACCCGAGCCTGGCCAATGCGATTGAGCACCATGCCCAATACATCATCCGAAAAGGCTCGCGGGATTTGGGCACCACCACGCTGGAAGGCTCACGCCCCGGCATGGCCATGCTGATTCATTCCGGCCTGAAAATTCTGGCGCGGGAAGGCTACGAGATACTGATTGATCAAGGCATCGAGAAAGCGGCCACCTTCGCCGAGATGATTGAAGCACAACCAGACTTCGAACTGATCACACGGCCCGAGCTCAACATTCTCACCTACCGCTACTGTCCCAATAACGTGCAGCAAGCTTTGGCTTTGGCGGATCCGCTTCAGGCAGAAAAACTCAATGCCTGCCTGAACAGCATCATCAAGTTTATCCAGAAGACCCAGCGGGAGCGCGGCAAGGCCTTTGTCTCAAGAACACGGCTGGAACCTGCACGCTACTACAGCTTTCCGTGCATTGTTTTCCGGGTGGTTCTGGCGAACCCTCTGACCACGCCAAAGATTCTGGCGGACATTCTGGAGGAGCAGAGAGAGCTTTCAGGAGAGGAAGGTATTCAGGACGAAATCAGGATATTGCACCAGATGGCGAATGCCATTCTGCAGCAAGATGTGCAGGGACAAAGGCTCGCATGATTGGTTAGCGCAACCCACAGGGCTTCCGGTGGGCGGGGCGGGGTGGCTTCAGAAACCGTGCGGAGCCATGGATGGCGGAGCCGAGCGTACAGGGATGTATTCACAGCGTGTTTCTGAAGCCACCCCGCCTCGCTCACTCCACCAGGGCTCAACTCAGTAAAGCGCCTCTTCGTCGTCCAGCACTTCGTCAATAATTTCCAGGAACATGTGGTCCGCTTCGCTCCACTTTTCCGGAATACGGATAGTGGTGTTGGCGCTAATCTCACGGGCGATTAATTCGTCAGAATTCGGCTCTGATCGATACTTGCGGGCAATATCGATGGATTTTACCGCGATGGTCGGATCGCTTAACACCTTCTTGATGAACACTCGCAGTTCATCAATCACCCTAGCCCGAATTTCTCATGAGGGGATAAAAGAAAGCGGCTGAAAGTGTTAAAATTTCAGGACCTTACACCATCAATCAACACCAACAACCGCTATCCAAAATGGTACCTCAAAAACTGACCTTCTCG
>Ga0208158_1000022_pt1 | contig 129902 bp, 117 predicted proteins | sample 8_EtaG_FD_184081 | JGI IMG/M metagenome (GOLD analysis project Ga0208158, IMG submission 184081) | Marine viral communities from the Subarctic Pacific Ocean - 8_ETSP_OMZ_AT15162 metaG (SPAdes) (version 2) | ecosystem: Environmental > Aquatic > Marine > Oceanic | place: Pacific Ocean...
TGAGGCATTGCTGCCAGTATTGGTGACGGTCTTCAGTGGTCATCGCTGATTCCTCGTGGTTGTTACGATGGAATCAGTGTGGCGCGGTTAGGTTGGGCAAAACAGGTGCTGATTTATTGGCGCTTACTCTATAGTTAGGGTAGCCCCTAGCACGGAGGTGTTTTATGAGTCGCAAACAGACCCAGGCCTATACCGAAGAGTTTCGTCGGGAAGCCGTTCGCAGAGCTGATCAACCAGATAACACAGCTGCGGCTGTGGCACTCGGCCACCAGCCGAGCTTTAAATTCCGGAGCGTGTCGACGGCGCTTTCGGTAAGGGCGAGTGACGCTTACGTTGTTCATAGATAGTGTCCACTAAAGAATAAGTGGACACTATCTTGAAGGCTGCGGCCCCAGGCTCAAGATGGGTTTGCCGGACGCTTACAAATGCAGAGCTGATCCCGGTGCCATCTATCTGGGGACATTTTGTTGGTGGACCCGGTATTAACCCGGATGATGTCAAATTCATAGACGACAAACTCAAGGAGTTACTTGGCGATTAATAGCCAATACCTGAAACGGGTTGACGCTTTCCTTTTTGTCAACCTGTTTTTAGGCTTGAGCAATTGTTAATGAAGAGCTGCTGGATCAGCTCCTGGCCAATTATCAGCAACCTGAAGTAGCGGAATCCGGGCTAGGCGCCCTCGGAAAGGTCATCGTCGTCCGAAGCTCTTTTAGCTACGCAATTGTGCAACAGAGCGTTAGATTCAATAATAGATTGGGCAACCTCCGCTATGGTTTTTCTGCACTTCATTGCTTGTTGGCGTATCGCTCTGTAAGCCTGATCTTCACTGATGTCGTGAATTTTCATGAGGACGATTTTAGCCTCATTCATCTTATGGCTGTTTTCCACTTTACTCTTGAGCTTAGTAATGATTTTTTCGTTTCTTTTGTCTTGCTGCCAGTTTCTTCGAGCAACTATGATGCTGCTAAGCACACCATAAGGTCGAATGGGTTTAGCCAGAACACTATCGACTTGAAGGTCAATTAGATTCTGCAATACTGAGGGACTCTCGTAACCGGCCATGCCAATCAGGGTTGGGCGGTCCGCGGTAAGTTTCAGGTAATTGGTAATACCATCATATGGCTTTTCCCGCACTTCAATGAACGTCAAATCGGCCGGGTCTGTAGGGCAGCTGGGCGGGGGCCAGATAGCATGCGCGCGACAGCCAATACGATTTAGCTGCTGAAGGAGTTCCTCGGCATCATCATCTCTGGGATGAAGGACAAGAACATTCAGCCCACGCAATTGCCGTATGATGTTGTCATGTTCCATTAATTCGTCCCAATAGGTGCATTTGCCCAATCATTCAGGGTTGGCACCGCCAGATATGGGTCCGGTTTAATTGGCCTGACGGCCTCCCGTTCAAGGCGATACTCTCCGTCCGCCCCTAATCTCGCTATTCGCGACTGCAGATAGGTGTGATTGTTGTCCGGATCAATCTTAATTCGCCCCTGAGGGGCGTCAAACTCCGCGCCTCGCAAGACAGCTCTCAACTGATCCGCCCCAGTTGACCCAGTTAGACGCAAGGCATTGGCGAAGAGGTGCACCTGTGAGTATGCCGCTTCGCAGCAACTGGTCACATCCTCAACGCTGCCAAACTTCCGCGCATATTTACCTAGGAAGCGAGCATTCTCCTCCGTTTTTATGTTCCGGAAGTAAGGTGCAGCGGTAATGTGACCGGCAGCCGCGCCACGGCCCATGATTGCCACTTCAGCTTCATTAGTTGTTAGGCTGGCAATCGGCAACTTGAAACCATCACCGCCATTCTCATGATAAGCAGTGTAAAAATTAACCGTTCCAATTCCAACTACCGTTGAAAAAATCACGTCGGGGGAAACTCTCCCGATATCTTCAAGAATCCATTCGAAATCCTCACGCCGGGCGTCCAGACTTAAATAAGTTTCCCCTACCACCTGGCCGCCACTTTGGCGGACGATATTGCGCATTACTCGATTGGATTCCCGAGGATAAATATAATCCGATCCAACGAAATAGAAACGTGAACCAAAATTCTCCAAAAGGTAAATCGCTAAAGGCAGGCTGTTCTGATTAGGGGCGGCGCCACCGTATATAACATTGGGGGAGTACTCAAAACCCTCATAAAGCGTTGGATAAAAAAGAAAGCCGTTGTGACGTTCTATGACGGGAAGGACTTCCTTACGAGAAGAAGACATGTAACACCCAAAAATAACGTTCAATTCTGGATTAGCTAACATTTCCTCGGCATAAATTCGGTATTGCTTATCGTTTGAAGCCGGATCAAGTATCACGGGTGATATATCGCGGCCCTCTATACCGCCGGCTTGATTAATCTCGTCTATGGCAAGCAACGTTCCTTTTAGCTGTGAGTTCTCAATAATGGATGTCACGCCGGTTTGAGAAAACAGGACACCGACAGTCCAAGGTTTATCCGAAGAACTTCGCGTCATATAGTTTCGTCCTGAATTTTGGCTTTAATACTTGATATCAACCTATAATCTCGTCTTAGAATCCCATAAACCGCCTTGTGACGATACTTCGGCATAAAAACCAAATGGCATTTACAGTATCATTTCACGTACGACCGGCGCTGCCAGTCTCGTATGATGACCCCCTTCCTTCCTTGCTTCGCTCGTTTGGAAGGGGGTCGTCTACTATAGATCACGCCCTATTGGCAGAGCCCTGTCGAGTCGCACCGCCGGAGGCGGCGGTTTACTTCGTATTAATCAGAGTTTCCTTAGGCCTTTTTGAGTTCCGGCGCCTTGCGGTGCTTCGTTCCCTGTTCGTAGGCGTATGCGATAGCAAGCATGTCGACCTCGCTCCACTGCCGCGCGACAATAACGAGGTTGAACGGAGCGCCCGAGGCGTAGAAACCAGCCGGTACGGTCACCGCCGGCAGGCCGGCGATATTTACCTCGCTAACCACCATCCCGTCAATGGCTTCGTCTCCATGCAGCGGTCCTAAAGGACCACGCATTTGCGGGTAGATGACCGCATCGAGCTTCTGTTGGTCGAAAATCGTGTTGAATATATCGAGATAGGTTTCCCTCAGAGCGATGAAGGAAGTCATATCCGGGGGGGTGGATGGGGACTTCGTTGCTTCAACAAACTCGGGCACGTGGCTCATATAGCTCAACACACCCTCTGGTCCAAACGCGTCTTCTTTTTGCGTTGCCTTGGCGAATTCGGCGAACGTCTTCAGAGCGACTCTCGAACCCATGCGCTGGAGAAATTTCTCTATGTCATTGGCAATGGATTCCATACCACGCGCGTCGAACTCGGCCCCTGGCAAAACCGCCTTGCTCAGTTCCTGGAACCCGGAACCTGCGAAGGGATCCTTTACAAGGTCTGCGCCAAGTTTCTTCAGTTCTTCTTGGGCGCGCTCATAAAGGCCTGTCGTTTCCTCGGAAAACGTCGAGGTGCGCCAGCCCGGCCCATAGAGACCAATGCGCTTGTCCTTCAGCGCATTCTTGTCCAATTTCGAGATATAGCCACCTTTCGGACGTTTGTCCACGCCTGCCAGCGTCTTGGGATCCTCCATCGAGAACCCCGCAAGCGCGTCCAGCGTAAGTGCCGCATCGCGTACACATCGTGCGATGGGGCCGACGACGTCGCGCAGGCTGGAGAGCGGAAAGACGCCCGTATTAGGAACGAGTCCGTGAGTCGGCTTTATGCCCACAAGGCCTTGCGCCGAGGCAGGGTTTTGAATCGAGCCGGCGGTTTCTTCCGCCAGTCCGAGCACGCAGAAATTGCCGCCGACGGCAGTCGCAGTCCCGGTGCTGCTGCCGCCGGGTAGGAACTCTCGGTCAACCGAATTGTAAGTAGAGCCAGCCCATGAACCATTGGCATGCGCGCCAGTGTGGCTGAGCACCGGAATGTTGGTCTTGCCTAGGATCACCGTGTTGGCTTTGCGCATGCGGTCCACCACCGGAGAATCGGTCTCAGGCAGCAGGTCGACACCGCCGGTCTTGCTATAGAGAAGCGACCAGCCACCGGTGGTCGGAAAGCCCTTCATGTCCATGGATTCTTTGACGACGACGGGAACACCCGCCAGCGGTCCCAGTTTTTCCCCGGCGGCGCGACGCTTGTCGATCGCGCGCGCTTCTTCAACCGCCTTCTCGTTGAAAAAGACGATCGCATTGTAGGAAGGGTTGAATTCCGTGATGCGCTCTAGGTAAGCCTTAGTCAGCTTTTCCGAGGTGAACGCGCCGCTGGCGAAACCCGCCTGCACCTTCTCGACAGTCAGTTCAGTGAGGTCGATGGTCTCTGCATTTACATTGGTCATTTGTTTGTTCCTCTTTTTACTTTAATTTTTTTAATATTCGCTCGATGGTTTGATATCCCCATCTCGCAAAAACTCTTTAATCTAACGAAGACATACAAACCTCCCTATATGATAATTAGTGCATCAAGTTCAAAGTAATTATTCATTTTTAGATGTCAAATCCTAAGTATGCTGACCCTCTGGAAGAAAATAAGAGGACAGTTTATGCCCTATGTCCCAATGGGGTAGTTTCGATTTATCCCTTTAAATAGCGAGATACTGATCAACGACATCACTGGTCAGCTCCTCGCCCCTACCTCGCAACGCCACCCGCCCTTTGTCCAAAAGCACAAAGGAATCTGCAGTCTGGCGCACGAATCTGGTGTTCTGCTCAACAAGTACAATAGTTAGGCCCATCTCACGGTTGAGCTTGCGGATAATTTCCTCAATCTGTTGCACAATATTTGGCTGAACACCTTCGGTCGGTTCATCTAAGAGGAGAACCTTGGGGTCCATGGCCAAAGCCCGACCAATAGCCAGCTGCTGTTGCTGGCCGCCTGAAAGATCACCGCCAAGGCGGTCAATAAAATCTGACAAAATAGGAAACAGCTCGAAGATATGTTCAGGAATGGATCGAGACTTGTCAGCCCGAGGGAACATGCCCATCAGTAGGTTTTCCCTCACTGTAAAGCGCGGGATCACTTCCCTTCCCTGGGGGATATAGGCAATACCGGTCGCAGCTCTCTCGGGCGTCGACATGTTCAACAGGTTTGAACCTTGAAACGAAAGCGTGCCATTCGCTCTGTCGGTAAGCCCCATGATGGTGCGAAGTAATGTTGTTTTACCCACGCCATTTCGACCGACAATACCAAGAAAACCGCCATCCTCAATCTGGAAATCAATACCCTGCAAAATGGGACTTTTCCCGTAAAAGGAGTACAGACCTTTCGCTTCAAGCATGATCGTCTCCAGTATCAGCAAAATACGCTTCCCGCACGGCGGCATTAGTCTCAATTTCAGTTATGCTGCCTTCGGCTAGTAACGAACCACAGTCCATCACCGTAACGATGTCGGCGATATCTCGAACAAATGCCATGTCGTGCTCTACTACGATCATGGTGTGTTCACCCTGCAATTCCCTGAACAGTGAAGCTGTCTGTTTGGTTTCCTGTGCGGTCATACCAGCGGTTGGCTCATCCATAAGGATTACGTGGCAGTCCTGCATCAGCAACATAGCAATTTCCAACCATTGGGTTTGGCCGTGAGAAAGATTTTCTGCCTTAGTGTATATTTCATCCTCCAAGCCAACCAAGGAAAGCACCTCCCGGATTCGGCCCCGGATAGGGGTTCGAAAAACACGCATTGTGCTGAATACTCCGGGAAAGGCTGAACGACCTATTTCCAGGTTTTCAATAACGCTCAGATCCTTAAATACCGTCGGCGTTTGAAACTTTCGCCCAACTCCAGCCCTAGCCCGTTTGAATTCCGGTAAATGAGTAATATCTTGATTACCAAGTAGAATCCGCCCAGAGGTAGGTAACGTTTTGCCGCAGATTAGATCCAGTGTGGTTGATTTACCTGCCCCATTCGGACCTAGAAGACAGCGCAACTCCCCATCGCGTATGTGCAGGTCGAGCTCATTGACCGCAACAAGTCCGCCAAATTTCACAGTCAGTTTTTCTAATGTCAAAGCAGCCATTATTTACCCTCCCGCTGGCTAGCAGTAGTTTCAGAGCGATGTTTGTCCAGCGACGTATTCATTCGGGATATGGGATTGGCCATAAAGTGAGATTCCAGCTTTATTCGTAAGTCCATAACGAGGCCGAAAAGACCGCGAGGTAGAAACAGCACAACCACAATGAAAATAACGCCCAGAATCAAGGTCCACTGATCAAAAAATAGGTCTGACAGCCGGCCTTCAGCCATATTGACGCCGATGCCTCCCAGAGTTGCTGCCACAATAGATTCACGTCCACCAACGGCAGCCCAAATCACAAATGCGAGACTGAGAGATAGCCCCATATAAGTGGGAGAAGCGAATCCTAGAATCATTGCATAGAGCATTCCCGCTATTCCGGCAATCCCGGCAGAGATTGCAAAAGCCACGATCTCATAAGTTGAAACGTCGTAGCCAAAAAAACGAGTTCGTTCCGGATCAGCCTTTATTGCACGCAGTACAAGTCCAGCCTTGCTGCGCAAGAAGAGCAACCCAAGCGTAAGGACAACCAGCAGACAGCCGGCGACCATGTAATAAAAGGCCAAGCCATAAACATCTACCGACCAATCAAATAGTTCCAGGGTTGCCAGCCCCGTAAGCCCATTTTGACCACCAGTGAAACGCTGCTCACTGATTATCCAGAGTTGAACAGCAAGCATAAAAGACAAGGTAATAATCGCGACAAACACGCCGGTGATCCTGCCACGGAACATGAAGCCGCCAATCAAACTTGCTATGGCAACAGGAACCAAGATGCCAGCTGCAAGAGTGAACGAAACTGATTGGAACGGCTCCCAAAACCAGGGCAGCTTCTCCATATTCGTCCACACCATAAAATCTGGCATGCCTCCAGCCTGAGCTCCACTGGCTTTAAGTTTTAAATGCATCGCCATAATGTAACTGCCGATACCGAAGGTCAGTGCCTGACCTAGGTTGAGAATGCCCGCAGTGCCCCAGGACAAGGCGACGGCTGCTGCTGCCATGCCCAAAACCAGATAGCGAGCGTAAACATTCAGGTCGTAGCCGCTATAATTCGCCGACCAGGGTATGATCAGCACAACAAACACTGCAAACAGCGCATAACCAATACAATCTATAGAGAAGCCTTTGTTCATAAGAGATTTTCCTTAGCGCCGGACTTTATTGGGAAAGAGTCCCTGCGGACGAAAACGAATCAAAACTATGACGCCCAACAGAATCAGGATGCGTGCTGTGGTTTCATTCAAGAGATAGGACAGCCACGCCGATGCCTCCCCAATCATAAGTGCCGCCGCGGCAGTCCCGGCAATACTGCCTACACCGCCAACGATCACCACTAGAAATGCGTCTACCACAACCTTGGTGCCCATGGTCGGAGTAACACTGACCATTGGTGTTATAAGCGCTCCAGCGATTGCTGCCAGCCCTGCGCCATATGCAAATGTCATGGCATACACACGGTTTGCGCTGACGCCGTAGCATTCAGAAATCTCTTTGTTCTGGATAACCGCGCGAAGCTTGGTGCCAAATTCTGTGCGAAACAGCAGAAACCACGTAACTGCGAGAGTGAACAGTGCAAAGCCAATGATAAATAGCCGGTAGTAAGACATGTGGATACCGGCAAGTATGAGGTTTCCGTCCAAAAATTCAGACCTTGCGACGTAGCGTGAATCTGACCCGAAAAGTCCTCGAACCAGCTGTTCAAGTACGATACCAATCCCCCAGGTCGCCAGGATTGTATCCAACGGACTTCTGTAGAGCCTTTGAATAATCGTTCGCTCTATCACGAGACCCAGCAAGGCGCCTGCTATGAAAATCAGCGGTAATCCTACAATAATGCCGATACCAAACTGGCTTTGCAGAAACCAGGCAACATAGGCACCTATCATCACAAATTGACCATGGGCTAAGTTAATTACACCCATAGTGCCGTATATGATGGCCAACCCTAACGCGATGATCAGTAGGATTGAGGTCAGGCTAAGACCGATGAATATTTCATTAAGCCACGAGTACATCGAGTGCTCCTATTCACGGTGACCATTTTAAGGCTGGCCCCGTCTTATGAGGGGGCTGCGTAGATCAGTTTCTTGTTAAATGGGTAGTTTGCCTCAGCTTTCCTGAAGCCCCTCAGCAGTGCACTTCTGGCCTTCGTACGCCCAGTATGGCTCTGGCGCTATGCGGCTCTTGGAATCTACCAGCACTTTAGCTTGACCATTCGCTTGCCATTGACCGATCTTGGGCCATAGATATGTGTGCAGATTATCAGCAATTTCTATTTCACCCTGAGGGGCCATGAAACGCTGTCCGACTGCGGCATCCCTGATAGCTGACGGCGTCAGTTCACCTGAACCAATTCTTTCGACTGCGTTTTTGAACTGATATACTTGGAAGTAAGCTGCTTCATTCACGAAGTGCGTTACCTGGTCTTGTCCATACTTCTTCAAATAAGCTTCCACAAACTTCTTGTTCTCTGCCGATTGATGCCCCATGAAATAAGGTGCCGATGAGAAATGACCGGCAGCAGCTTTACCACCAATCGCTTTAACTTCAATTTCTGACCGGGTAAGGCTGGCGACTGGCATCGTTTTTGGGTCTAAACCTGCATTGTGATATTCCCGTTGGAAAGCCACGTCGGAGTCGCCCACTAAAGTACAGAAAATCACATCCGGCTTATCGCGCCGGAGTTGGCTGACAATGGAGCTAAAACTGTCATGCCCCATAGGCACATATTCTTCGTTAACAACTTCGCCACCGATACCTTTGAGGATTTTCCTGGCAACGTTATTTTCCTCTCGCGGGTACACGTAATTGTTGCCAAGCAAATAAAACCGGCCACCGAATTTTTCTTTCAGCCAGGGCACGTAATCCTGCTGTTGTTGATTGGGAACCGCACCGCCGTACATCACATTGCGAGAACATTCACGTCCTTCATAAAGCGTTGGATACCAGTAAAGATTGTTCTGCCCTTCCACAACTGGAAGTACCGCCTGACGGCTGGAGGACGTATACGAGCCAAATATGGAAACAACTTTATCTCTTCGCACCAGTCGGTTGGCACGATCAGCGAAGGTCGCTGGATCCGAAGCCGGATCTTCGACAAATGGACGAATCTTGCGACCGTTAATGCCGCCGTTGTCGTTGATTTCCTCGATCGCCATCATGCAAGCGTCATGAAGCGTGCTTTCAACCACCGCTACCGCTCCAGTCTTCGAGAATAAAACTCCGACCGGTATGTCACTCCCGGCCGCCCACGCGGCATTACGACCTGTCCAAATACCGGGAAATCCTCCAAGTCCCGTGGCGCCAGCCACGCCAGCGAAGGCAACTCCTTTCAACAAATCACGTCGTTTCATCACAAAACCCTCCAGTGCTGCGTTGCTGTAAAGTCACCCCACCGGTGGCTTCCAGCTTTTTTGCACAAAAAAAAGCCCCGCGCACTAAACCTTTCGGTCTTAGCATGCGGGGCTTCTATGCCCGTTTTTATTGTTGCGGCCAAAGTCCTCATTGACTTCGGCTATTACTTACTCATAAAGGCACAAGACTATTCGCTTGTCAAATTTAATTTAAAGTCATCCGTTTACCTGATTACGCATATGTCTCAGCCATCTTTAGCAGCTTATAAGGCATCGGTGGCGTCCGAGCCGCCACTGTCAGAAAACGTGGGAGCATGGCATCGAGGTCATAGCGCCGGTTGAAGCGGTATTCGAACTCGGCAAGGTAGCGAGGGGCATATGCTGGCCACGGTTGGCATGGTAGGTGCCGGTGATCGCGTTCTTGACGTTGCCGAGCAGGGTATTAACCCAGTTGAACTCAGGGTTCTCCACACTGGCACGTCCACCCCCGGTGATGTGGCGGTCATGGATGTAGGAGGAGGTATCGAAAGCTCGGAAACACCAGAGACCGTCACTGATGACCTGGCTCCCAGGCGCAATGGCCTGCTGGGCATAGCGACGTATCTCGACAAGGGTAAAGCCGCTCACACGGCGTAACTGAACACGCTGCGGATGGCCCTCCGCATCGGTTTGCACGGCAGCGACAAACGGAAACTTGTGTTCAGCGCCGCGTCCGGGCTTTCCTTGCCGTTCACCGCCCAGGTAGGCATCATCGATCTCGATACGCCCGGTGAGCTTCTCTTCCTGGTTGCGTTCGTGCATGACCTGCAGCAGCTTGTGTTTGAGCTTCCAGGCCGTGTTGTAGCTGACGCCAAGCTCCCGGGACAGCTGTAGCGCCGAGCTGCCATTCTTGCGCTGGGTGAACAGGTAAGTCGCCAGGAACCACGTGGTCAGCGGAAGGTGCGTGCCATGGAAGATGGTACTGGCGGTCAGTGAGGTTTGATGGTGGCAGCGATGACACTGATAGAGCCCCCGCGAAAGCTGGCAGCAAGTCGTGTTGCCGCACTCCGGGCAGACGAACCCCTTGGGCCAACGATACCGATAGAGTGCCACCCGGCATTGCTCTTCAGTCCCGTACTACTGCTTGAGAAAGGCCGGCAGCGCCAGGCCGTGCTGGAACTGGATATGATTGCGAGCCATGGCACTATCTCCTTGACTGTTCATATGATTCCAGTGTAGCCCTAAGCTGGGACAATAGCTGATTAACGTGCGTAATCAGGAAAACCTATGTATTCATTCACGGTGAGGAATTTAAGAAAAACTGGAACCACGGCCTGGAAACACGCGAAAGAAAGCAGGCCGAAATAGACAAGATGGCTGCTGAATTCAGAGAGAGACGGGCAAGGGAAAAGGAAGCCCGAAGGCAACAGGTAAAGGCAGCAATAGCAGCACCGAAACCGGTTGGGCAGATGGTGTGCTCACTTGATAAGTGGATAGGAGTCGTAGAGCAAAACGAAGGAGACCGCATCAAGGTAAGCATCATTGGAAGAGCCAAGCCTTCGTTCAAGTTCCTGCCACGCGGAACCCGCTTTGAGCCGTTCGATTCGGGCGAGTATCTTATGTATAAAGGCCACTCACCTCGGTTCGATATCGACACCGCCGATGAAGGAAAAACGCGCTGGATGGATAACAGTAAGCTCGGCGTCTGTGACATCGAGATCCACCACTAACGCAGTCGCTACCGGAATGCCCAGGAATGGGACGGCGAGTACAAAGCGCCAGACAGGTTCTCCAATTCGGAAGCCGAGGTGATCGGGGCGGCGGTGATTCAGGGACGCAGAGGACATCGAAGGTGAGACCATGACAGAGCGAAAACGCTATAGCCTGAGCGAGCTGGTAGCCGAGTGTGACCCGAATGCCTCGACGCCTGAAGCGTTTCGGGAATGGGAGCAGGCGCCGATGGCTGGAACTGAACAGGCCATCACCCAGCACGCCATAGGCGTGATTAATCAAGCGATCCGAGCTTGGGAATCTCGGGAACATGCATTGGAATGGCTCCAGCGCCCGATTCCAGCTCTCGAAGATGAACGCCCCTGCGATCTTCTGGGCACCCAAGAGGGCTGTCGGCGGATAGCCTCAGTGCTCCGCAAAATTGAGAAGAGGGATTTCAGCTGACAGCAGGCTCGCACTATTCCCGGCCTTAAGAGGGTGGATTGCGATCCTCCAAACGGTCGTCACCAACGCCCTCCTCGGAATCAGAACACTCATCCCAAACCGGATCGGTTGGCCGGTCATAACGTTTGACGGAGCCTTTGAGCCGCTCTAGCGGCGTAAGCTCCTGGGCCCCCTCTGTCAGGGTAGTTGGAACCCCACCCGATGTTAGACTCTCTCAATAAAGTGGGGCGAGCTCATCCGCGTGAGCCGTATGGGCGTCGAGGACTTCCAGCAATTCTTTCTCAGTTGTGCGTTTTGTGGTCATAGCGGCGCACTCCATATTTCCCCAAATAATTAGTGCTTTAGCACCAATTGGTAAGTGTTTTACTAATTGGTGCTAAATGGCAAAACCGAGCATGACTCAAGCGGTCTCAGATCGAATCTGGCGTACTAGTTCAATCAATTTCTCGGTGCTCGGATCGTTCAAAATGTACGAACTAATGGAAGTTCCGTTGAGCCCCCACAAATGGATAGGTTTCTTGAACCACTCGTCGGCCATTTCGGGGTAGCCAGTCGGCGTCAGAACTACCAGGGATTTATGCAGTCCCAAAAGGAGGCCGATCCGCTCGACCACTGGCGCAGGAAACTCCGGGCTCTGGTCGCCGTTATTCTGAGCCTCGATTATCCAGTTGTTCAGTGTCGTCGCCGTAACACCGAGAAGGCTTGCCAGTTCGACATCAGAAAGATGCCAGCGTTTAGCCTGGTCGAAAAGCCACAGAAGGCCGGCCTTTCCGTGGTTGTTGGTGATGTTGGTCGGCGGGTTCATTGCTGCACCGGTCCGTTGTTTGAGCCTTGTAAGCTTATGCTACCCTTTGGAGCGTCGTGGTGGACAGCGGGCAGCATTCGTAACTGCTAAGAGCAAAAGCAGAAAAGTTATCCCGTATTTGTCCGCTTTTTCCGACAATCTGCCAGAAAAGACTTATACCAAGACGACTCACTCAGTGCTGGCTCCAGGCCGTAGAGCTTCATTATCCGAACGAACCTCGCCACATAGCCGCATTGGCCAGCGGGTGGCAGCCACTCATCCGGCCCTTTTGCGCCTTTGCTCCGGTTAAGAGAGGCTTATACGAATATGAAATATGCGATTTACGTTGCTGAGTGAGTGAGTTAATTTGAAATGCGGGGCCTTAGAAAATTAAGTCGACAACATAATTCCAGCAACAAATTTCTTAGGGTTGCTGCTTGAGCAATCCTGGCCAGCCAGCAACATTTTTTGGATCTAGCGGCGCCTTCCGATTGCCTATTAGCGATGGACACTGAAGCTGGCTACCAATGGTAATGACATCATAAGTTGGCCGCAGTTTGGCACCATAAATTGGCCGCTCCGGTCGCAAAGCGAACATTCAGATCTTGGAATAAGGCCAAGTTCTCCATGCCGGCTATTTTTCTTCGGAGGGACGTATCCAGCGTATTCTACTATCCGTAAGGCGGATACGGTAAGAGTGGATTACAGATACTGATGTAATACACTATGAAAGAGGGGCGGCTTACCCCTTTGTCATAAGGAGGAAATGCAGCATGAATATCACCACTGGATTTATTAACAGATCAGCCCAAAGCGCGTTGCAATCGGATACCTCCGCTGCTAATTCCAAGGATAGAACGAATTCAGAGAATACAAGCAGCTCCGGCTCTCGGATCAGCAATACTACTAATTCAGCTGTGCAGATTAGCGCCCATGGTCATTCTATAAGCCTATCGATGCAAGGCGCGAACGAGTTTTTACGCCAAGAACTTGGGCCCAGTTACCTTCCCTTAGCAAGAGGCCAAGCGTTGCTTGACCAAGCCGTTAGCATGGTAACAGCCACTACCGAAATTGATATAGATGGGCAAGCGTTGAGAAATGCCTTGCAGCAAGAACACAACATTCGTGATGCGATACCAAGACCTAACCCTTCATCTGATAGTGGAAATGTCTTTGATTTTTTATCGGGAAGCGACAGAGAAGCGTTGGAAGCTGCGTATGATTATGCTGTAGAGAACAACCTCGATGCTGATGATGTTGAACTGGCAGCCGGGTTACTGGCCAGTGACCGACGACGCCAAGCCGCTATTGCTTCAGGTACAATTTATTTAGTTCATGAGCCAAGTGAGAATGCAGGCAAGTTTATTCCCCAATCATCAGCTAACTTACCCAATACAGATACTAGCAATCCGCGCCAGTCATTGATTGATCGAGTGACATCCGGCGACCTATTCAATAAAAATCCGTTTCTCAACCAGGCGTTATTCATCGAAGCGGCGTTTCGCACCCTGCAATTAAAGAATTAAAGGAGGTTTACTTCCTCATAGGTAGCTATTTCGGAATTCCATTCAACATGCCGGTCCTGCTTCCTTTCGCAGTAAGCCAGTTTTTCGTATGGCTCCCCTTGCCGAGCATCGAAATGACAAAATATTTGAGCGTGGCTATAGTATTCATCGCCCTCCCAGTCGACTGAAACGATGTTTTCGTATGGGACATACCCAATGAGGGCCGCAGTTAAACCGGAATTTTTCGGATCTTTCGGCCCCCTGAGGCGCCAACCTTTTTCACCAGAGACAATCCCAATCCAATTCAGCTGAACCATAACTCCTTTATGGTAAGTTCCTACCAGTCCCGAAGTGAACAGTGATACAACGCCTCAGCCAGGCCGGAAACAATCAGGCATCAAATTTGTGGACACTTTACGCGCTGAACTTTGCACGGATATATTGCTTAAAGCCAATGTTCGCTTTTGTTTAAAAGAAAACACCTTGGGCGGCCACAAACGATTTACGGTGGCCCCAAGCGATCTCGAATTCATACTCTATTTTTTTTCGGTTGTCGTGCTTCACAAACTACGCAATAACTGCTGCGTTTGACTTCACACCACCATTCCCACGTGACACCAATAACTAAGTTTGGCAGCCCCCTGCAGAACGGAGGCAGTTTTATGCGGTCGTTCGGTGCTTGCACCTACAAAAAACGTCTTACAGTAGTTAAAAGGCTCGGTCGTTGCCGCCTCTGGTGAGGCGCCTCCCAACGCCCAGGCAGTTCCGATATAGAAGTACGGGAGAATGTCATGTTTCTGACCAATAACGAAGTAGTGAGACTAACCGGAAAGCACCGGCGCACTCAACAAAAGCAAGTTCTGGAGGCTCTTGGGATTATGTATATCGAAAACGGCATCGATGAGTTGGTGATTTCAAAAACTCACGTTGAACGAGTCCTGTCGGACAAAACTCACCACGGCATCAGGACGGGACCTAATTTTAATGCGCTAAGGAGTGTTTAGTGAGCCCGAAGCCGCGATCCCGGGATCATGATATGCCGACTTATGTGCACTGGAAGAACGGCAAATGGAGATTCAAGACACCCGCTCACTTACGAAACTACGTTCCGGGGCGAAAGACTTGGATCACTTTAGACTCTGACAAAAAGCAGGCACTGAAAAAGTACGCTGAACTGATGGGTAATCTGTCTGCAGAATCCGGCATGAGTAAGCTGTTTAATCGCTACGCAGCTGAGGTGATCCCCTCAAAGGCGCCCCGCACCCAGAAGGACAATACAAAAGAATTGAAAAAGCTACGAAGCGTGTTTGGTGAGATGCACCCCAGCGAGCTTTCAACCATGCACTGCCAACAGTATCTTGATGTTCGTGGGCGTTCGTCCAAAACTCAGGCAAATCATGAAATCGCCCTGCTCTCGCACATTTTTCGCAAAGCCATGCAGTGGGGAGTTGTTGATCGCAATCCTGTTAAGGGCGTAGAAAAGCACAAAATCGTTGCTCGAGACAGATATGTCGAGGACTGGGAATTAGACGAATTCCTTTCAGTTGCAACGCCTTTTATTCAGGCATGGGTAGAAGTAAAGCTGATGACTGGTTTGCGCCAAGGTGACATTCTGGCCATGCCGCTAAATGCCATACGGGATGATGGTATACATTTTAAAAGCAGAAAAACCGGCCGCAGGGGCTTCATACCTTGGACACCAGAACTCAAAGCAGCAATCAAAGCACTGAAGGCTTGTAATCAAAAACAAGGGTTGACGGTTGTCTGTGATCGCAGCGGTAAACCGATGAGCGACAGCGCGTTTCAAAATCGTTGGCGAACCGTGATGACCGATGCGCTTAAAAACACAGATCTGGTTGAGCGGTTCACCGAACACGACTTGAGAGCTAAGCACGCTACCGACGTGGATGCTGCGGGCGGCGATGCAACGGCGAACCTTTTGCACGATGACAAACGCACTACAGATGGCTATTTGAGAGCAAAGAAAGCTGTAACTATCAAGGCGTGGAATCGGAGAAAATCAGAGAGATAATATACAACTGTATATTATTGGAGATATACGCGATCATTCGGAAAGTTCTTTGACCCTAGAGGGCTAACTCTAATCACTTGTATTAAAAGGAAAAATGGCGGTGGGCCAGGGATTCGAACCCCGGGAAGGCTACAAACCTTCGGCGGTTTTCAAGACCGCTGCATTCGGCCACTCTGCCAGCCCACCGTTTTTCCATTGCTGCCTTGCGACAGCGGTGTGAATCATACCGGAATTGTCTGTGCTGTCAACGCCCTGCGCAAAACTCGATGGCTTTTTGGACATTAACTGCATTTAATGGAATCTAGAGAGCACTTTAATGTCGTAATTGATTGAAAGTTCAGAATTCGACCTTATGATGGAGTGTAATTCTAGGTCATTGGTGTTTCTCAGGCTTTGTGCCTGACACCCGTAACCAAATAAGCTGGATCAAATCGGAGATCAGAATGCAAAACAGACAGTACAATGTTCAGCAGAACCGCAAAGGCATGATTGCCCGTGGATCCGCTACCGCACCTATCAGTGCTTCTGCGACCAAGGTTTTGCGCAACACTTACACTCTGCTTGCAATGACGCTGGTATTCAGTGCTGTCATGGCGGGCGTTTCAATGTCCATTGGCCTGAGCCAAGGCGCAAGCCTTATAAGCAGTCTGGGCGCCCTTGCCCTGATCTGGTTTGTACTGCCGCGCACTGCAAATAGTTCTGCCGGCATTGCCGTGGTGTTTGCCTTTACCGGCCTGCTTGGCCTTTCTCTTGGCCCGATTTTGACGTATTACCTGCAGTTCTCTAATGGCGGGCAAATCATCATGCAGGCCTTGGGTGGAACTGGCCTGGTGTTTTTCGCCCTGTCCGGCTACGTGCTGACCACGAAAAAAGACTTCAGCTTCATGCGTGGCATGCTGGTTGCCGGTCTGGTTGTTGTATTGGTAGCGGCCTTGGGCTCCATGGTTGCGGCAATGTTCGGCGCTGAAATATCGGCATTCAGCCTGGCCATAAGCGCAGCGATCGTGTTCCTGATGTCTGGCTTCATCCTGTATGACACAAGCCGTATTGTGAACGGTGGTGAAACCAACTACATCATGGCCACCACAGGCCTGTACCTGAACATCTACAACCTGTTCGTCAGCCTGCTACACCTGATCGGAGCTTTCTCCAACGATTAGTATTCGGAGCGCCACAGGCAACTCGCAGTTAACAGAAACCCCGGCCTTTGCCGGGGTTTTTGCTATTGGTACACTGACTCCACTTTTGGCGAGAACTGAAACCATGGCTGCCACATCTTCTTTGCAAAACTACACGCTGGTAATCACCGGTGCTCCCTATTCCTCCCAGGCTCCGCAAACTGCGCTGCTGTTCGCTCGGGCTGCGATTGCAGCAGGCCATACGCTGGACCGGGTTTTTCTTTATGGCGATGGGGTTCATCTCGCTTCATCACTCTCAGCACCGCCCTCAGACGAAACCCATTGGGCAAATGAATGGGCCAGGTTTCTGAAAGGCAACTCGGTCCCCGGCGTTGCCTGCATTGCGTCTGCGCTAAGACGTGGGCTGGTAAACGAGTCGGAAAAAAAGCGCTATGAACTGCCTGCCAGCAACCTTCTGGAGCCTTTTATCATTGCCGGGCTTGGTGAGTGGGTTGAAGGCACTATGGCATCAAGCCGCGTTATCTATTTCCACGCAGGGGGCTGAGCATGAGCACGCTAATTGTGATTGACCAATCTCCTTACGGAACCTGGGCGGGGCGTGAAGCCCTCGATATGGCCTTTTCGCTAGCCGCGTTTGATCAGTCCGTATCCCTTCTATTTACGGGTGCCGGGGTTAATTGGCTAAGGAAAGCCCAAACAGCCAGTGAAATTGAACAAAAATCGGTGGAAAAAAATATTTCTGCAGCACCCATTTTCGGGGTGAAGGCTATCTACGCAGATGCAAAGGCTTGCGTCCAATACGGGCTTGGGCTGGACAACATGCTGGCAGGTGTTGCTATGGCTGAAAACAGCACCGAATTGCTGCACGAGCACACACACACCGCCTTTGCCGGTTGATTCCATAGCCACCAAAACAGAGCCAGAGCCCGTTATGATGCCAATCAATACCCTTCACATCCTAAACAAAGCACCTGATCACTCCCGCACAGCACAGTGCAAGCATGCACTCAGGCCTGGAGATGCGCTACTGCTTACTGAGAACGCGGTGCTGGCACTTTCGGTAGCAGGTGGTCATGATGACCCCGCCATTCCTGTTTATGCCCTAGAGCCAGATGCAGTCGCTCGCGGCCTAGGCCAAAGTGGCACCGAGACGACTCTAGTGGATTTCTCTGCCATGGTTGATCTGACCGCCCAGGCTCAAAACGTAATCAGCTGGTGACCCATGACAGACTCCCTAATGCCGGCAAGAAACAATGAGGGTTTTCTCGAAAACCCAAACGACTGGTCACCCGAAGTGGCCACGGTCATTGCTAAAGATGACAGCATCAGCCTCAACAAAAAACACTGGGAAATCATTGAGTTTCTGCGCTCTTTTTATAAAGAACATGAAATTTCCCCACCTTCCAACCGGCTGTTTGTAAAATCAGTAAGGGAGGCCCTGGGCGAAGAACGAGGGAATAGTATCTATCTCATGCAGCTGTTTCCCGGCACACCTGCAAAAACAGCGTGCCGGATCGCCGGCCTGCCTCGACCAACAAACTGCCTTTAGGGTTTTCTTCGGCGCTCCAGGTCAGCAGCACTGCCCAGAAAGCTGCTGAGGCCATTTTCAAACAACCCCGAACCGAACTTCAGGAACTGGCGAGTAGATTCTTTTACGGGGCCATCCAAAGCACTTTCAGGTAACTCTCGAAGGGTTTCTGCAACACCTTTCTTTACCCCAAGCGCCACTCGCGGTTCAATCTCCTCTGTTGCAGCAACAAGCTCGGCCACTTTTCGATCCAGATAAGGCCGTACCACCACCCCCCAGAAACCCCAGAGAACAAAGAAAACAGCAACGGCTGTCACGACAAACTGCATAACAAGTAGTGCCCAGGCAGGCATGGCGCGCTCCTCTTGGTCGGTATGATTGGGGTTAAAGCTGAAAATGCATCAGCGCAAAAAATTGAGCTGCTCCAGCCAGGGCGCCGAATATGCCACCCACAAACATAAGCTGAACCTCTTCCTCGCGAAATGCGGGGCGAAGTATGTCCTGAAACTCAGCAGGCTGCAGGGCCCTCATTTGCCCGGCCAAAACTCTCGCGACAACGGGCGCTCGCTCCTTATTAAAGCTCCGATCGCTGAACACATCGTGGGTCGCGAGTATCGCCTGCTCGTTCATTGCCTTTTTCAACTCTGTGTAACCGCTCATTCCAACGGTTACTTGGGCACCGAGCTTCATCAGCAGAGAGTTATCCAGCAATGGCCTCAAGTGCTTTTGTATAATGGCCCGGGTACGATCGCCCCGGCTACCGTTAATCATGGCATCAGCCACTTTCTCCACGGTAATTAACTCTTCTGCCACTAGCTTTGCCCAAATATCACTAATTTCTGGCTGGCGGCGTAAAAATAGTCCTTGAATCTTCCAGAACAGAAACCGTCGGGGCTTCAGCGGCGAGAAAATAAGGGTAATCGCAAGCCAGTTGGTAACAAAGCCAATTACAAACCCGCCAATCGGCAGAAGCCACGGCGCCGGGTAGACCGACCAGGCAGGGGCAAGAACGCAGCCCAAAATACCGCCAATAATAGCGCCGCGATTAATCACCGACCTGAGCTCAACCGAACCCGCCTGTTTGAATATTCGGTTCATCAGATCCGGGTGCTGCCTCAGCTCCCGGCTCAACAGTGCTTTGAGATCAACCAGTTCATCAAGATCGTCTCCAAAATCATCGACCAACCCTTCAATTCGCGCAGGCAATTGCTCCCGAGCCCATTGATAAATCCGTCGACGCAAAAACAGGGGCAGGTTATCCCAGAGCACTGGCTGGATTTCGTACATGGCTTCGTCAATGTACTCGTCAAGCCTGGGCGTTACTTGTGAAATGACCTGCTCAACAATGCGTTGGGGTTCCAGTTTTTGATAAACAGCGTTCAGGTCGCCAAACTGCCGAAGGGTCCGATCGATACAGATATGGGCCATTTTCTCCGCTTTGCGCGGAATGACGCCTTGCCAGCCAATAGCGCCAACACCCACGAACTGCACGGGATAGAAAGACATCTGTATGGCAAGCCAGTTGGTGAACCAACCTACCACGGCGGCCATAATGGGTACGGACAGAAGCGCAACGTCAAACAAGTGGAACCCCGGTTGTACAAGTGCAGGTACAGAACCTGCAGGTTATGTCAATTATAGTTGGACGGGCCATGCGCTACCGCCTCTGCTTGTGGACCAAATCATGCGACAGCCAGAATTTTGTAACATTGGCCGAACAGCCATTTTTCCAGAGCATTTAGGGGGAGCAGAAAAGTTCAGGCGGGTTTTGCAGAGTGCTGGCAATGGAGGCGATGAAGAGGATTGGTGTTCCGGAAGCACCTGAAAAATCCTCTGCAAGTGCTTCCAGAATCAAGTAAAACTTTATTTTCTAGTAGTAAGCGTTCTCAGTCTGTGTGTGATCCGTCACATCACGAACCGCGGTTATTTCCGGCACTCTGTCTTTAAGCGTGGTTTCAACACCCTGCTTCAAAGTAATGCTTACCGCTGAACAGCCCTGACAGCCACCACCAAAACGTAAAACCGCAACCGATCCATCAACAATCTCAACCAGCGATACTTCGCCGCCGTGGGAGGCCAGGTTAGGATTGATCTCAGAAGCCAGCACGTAATTTACCCGGTCTGGCAGTGGCGCATTTTCATCAACGCTTGGAACTTTGGCGTTCGGTGCCTTGATTGTTAGCTGGCCACCCATCTGATCTTGGGAATAATCCACGTACGCTTCTTCAAGGAAAGGTACGGAGTTATGATCCAGATACAGCGTGAACCTTTGAAGATCCACCTGCTCATCTGTGGGCACAATTTCGTTAGGCGGGCAATAGGCTAGGCAAGTTTCAGCATTCTTGGTACCCGGCTGAGTTACGAAAATACGCACGCCCATGCCTTCCACATCCTGCTTTTCGATAAGTTGTGCAAGATAATCCCGTGCGGGATCTGTCACAGTAACCAATGCCATATTAGCAACCCGTTAGTAAGTTTAACCTCAGTTTAAGCCAGTTCGCGGCAACTTGAAAGACCAAGTAAATTAGTTGGTCTTTAATCGCATAATGACTTTCCCGTACCACTTGCGCCGCACACCAAACTTGACGCAAGTGAAGAATAACTGCGGAGGGATCTACGACTCGCACCCGCATTTTGCTATGATTCCGCGCCATAGATGCAAATACGCCGTAAATACCGACATCCGGAATACTGATTATGACCGATCGTAGCACTCGCCTGGAACAACTTCACAAAGCCCTGCAGGAGCGCATTGTGATTCTCGACGGCGGCATGGGAACCATGATCCAGAACCTGAAGCTAGATGAGCAAGCGTTCCGGGGCGATCGGTTCGCCGACTACGATCGTGAGGTACAAGGCAATAATGACCTGCTTAACCTCACCCAGCCTGCCCTTCTGCGAAACATACACGCCGACTATCTGGATGCTGGCGCGGATATTATTGAAACCAACACTTTCAATTCAACCCGTGTGTCACAGTCTGACTACGGTTTGGAAGAGTTCTCCAAAGAACTGAACGTGGCTGCCGCAAAGCTGGCACGACAGGTGGCGGACGAGTTTACTGCAAAAACCCCAGACAAACCGAGATTCGTTGCGGGCGCAGTGGGGCCCACTTCCCGAACGGCGTCTTTGTCCCCGGATGTAAACAACCCCGGTTTTCGTAACACCGACTTCCAAAGCCTGGTAGACAACTACTACGAGTCGGTAGGGGGGCTTGTTGAAGGCGGTTGCGACATCATTCTTATCGAGACCATTTTCGATACACTTAACGCAAAAGCGGCGATTTACGCCACTCAGCAATATTTTGAAGACAGTGGCGTCGAGTTGCCGATCATGATTTCCGGCACCATTACCGATGCATCTGGCCGCACACTTTCAGGCCAAACCACCGAGGCCTTCTGGAACTCCATTGCCCATTGCCGCCCTATTTCAGTGGGCCTTAACTGTGCCTTGGGTGCTGATGCGTTACGGCCCTATGTTGAAGAACTGTCAGCTAAAGCAAAAACCTACGTTAGCGCACACCCCAATGCGGGCCTGCCTAACGAATTCGGCGAATACGAGCAAACCCCTGAAGAAATGGCCGAGATCATTGAAGGCTTTGCCCGCGATGGTTTTGTGAACGTTATCGGCGGTTGCTGCGGTTCCCGCCCAGATCATATAGAAGCCATCGCAAAGGCCGTAGCCAAATACCCGCCCAGAAAAATACCGGAGCGCCCGGAAGTACTGCGCCTCTCTGGCCTTGAGCCGTTCACCGGCGATGAGAACACGCTGTTTATTAACGTGGGTGAGCGCACCAACGTAACTGGCTCCAAACGGTTCCTGCGCCTTATCAAGGAAGAGCAGTACGAGGAAGCCCTGAGTGTAGCGCGGGATCAGGTAGAAAACGGCGCTCAGATTATCGACATCAACATGGATGAAGGCATGTTGGATTCCAGGGAGGTGATGGTCACCTTCCTGAACCTGGTTGCCTCGGAGCCGGATATTTCCCGCGTGCCCATCATGCTCGACTCATCCAAATGGGAAGTGATTGAGGCCGGGTTACGCTGCATCCAGGGCAAGGCAGTAGTGAACTCAATCAGCCTGAAAGAAGGCGAAGAAGAGTTCATCAAGCGCGCACGTGATTGCATGCGATACGGCGCTGCAGTTGTGGTTATGGCCTTTGACGAACAGGGCCAGGCAGATACTTATGAGCGCAAAACCGAGATCTGCAAACGGTCCTATGACGTTCTGGTCGGCATTGGTTTCAATCCGGGCGACATTATTTTCGACCCAAACGTGTTTGCCATCGCCACAGGTATCGAAGAGCACAACAACTACGCAGTGGACTATATAAACGCCTGCCGCTGGATTCGGAAGAACCTGCCCTACGCATCTATTTCAGGTGGTGTAAGCAACGTTTCGTTCTCCTTTCGTGGCAACGACATAGTGCGCGAAGCCATCCACTCAGTCTTTCTCTATCATGCAATCAAGGCCGGCATGAACATGGGTATCGTCAACCCCGGCCAGCTGATTATTTACGATGAGATTGAGCCAGAACTGAAAGAGCTGGTTGAGGATGTTGTACTCAATCGCCGCGAAGACTCCACCGACCGCCTTCTGGAAATTGCAGAGCGCTTCAAAGGCAAAGGTGGCAAAACCCAGGAGGAAGATCTCGCGTGGCGTGAATGGCCGGTGATCAAACGCCTGGAGCACTCTCTGGTAAAAGGCATTACCAACTTCATCATTGAAGACACGGAAGAGTGTCGCCAGCAAGCAGAGCGCCCGATTCACGTAATTGAAGGTCCGCTAATGGACGGCATGAACGTGGTGGGCGACCTGTTCAGCGACGGCAAAATGTTTTTGCCTCAAGTGGTAAAAAGCGCCCGCGTTATGAAACAGGCGGTGGCGCACCTGATCCCCTTTATTGAAGCGGAAAAATCTGAAGACCAGCAGGCTAAAGGTAAAATCCTGATGGCAACCGTAAAGGGCGACGTGCACGACATAGGCAAAAACATCGTAGGCGTGGTGCTGCAATGCAACAACTACGAGGTAATCGACCTTGGCGTTATGGTGCCCAGCGATAAAATTCTGGCTGCGGCCATAGAGCATAACGTCGATATTATTGGCTTGAGCGGGCTCATTACGCCGTCGCTCGATGAAATGGTGCATGTGGCCCGCGAGATGCAGCGGCTCGACTTCCACCTTCCGTTGATGATTGGTGGCGCAACCACGTCGAAGGCTCATACCGCCGTAAAAATTGAACCCCATTATAAAAACGACATCGCCCTGTATGTGTCGGACGCCTCACGGTGCGTAAACGTTGCATCGCAGCTGCTCAGCAAAACCGCGAAGCACAAACTGGTAAGTGATGCTCGCGAGGAATACGACAAGATCCGGGAGCGCCGTAAACAACGAGGCGATCGCACCAAGCTGGTGAGCCTGAAAGAAGCGCGTGCGCGGGCCCCGAAAATCAATTTTGAAAACTATGTACCCCCCAAGCCGACGTTTACCGGTATCCGATCATTCGAAGAGTATGATTTAAAAGAGCTGGAGCCATACATAGACTGGACACCCTTCTTCATCTCTTGGGACATTGCCGGAAAATACCCTCAAGTATTTGATGACCCAAAACGTGGCGAAGCGGCACGCAGCCTGTTTGACGACGCTCAAATTATTCTTCGCAAAATGATTGATGAAAAACGCGTAAGTGCTTCAGGCGTCATCGGATTCTGGCCAGCACACCGTCGCGGTGATGACATTGTCGTTTACAAAGACGAAAGCCGTAGCGAGGAGCTAACTACGCTGCATCACTTGCGCCAGCAGGATGAAAAAGCCCCTAACAAATCGATGATGACTCTGTCCGATTTTGTGGCTGAAGAAGGTACAGAACATTGTGACTATGTTGGCGGCTTTGCGGTAACCACCGGTATCGGCGCGGAAGAAATGTCACTGGAATACAAGAACGCCAACGATGACTACAACGCGATCATGGTGAAGGCCCTGGCAGACCGCTTAGCCGAGGCGTTTGCAGAGCGCATGCATGAGCGAGTTCGCAAGGAATTCTGGGCTTATAACAGAGATGAACAGTTAGGCAGTGAAGACCTGATTAAAGAACGTTATCACGGTATTCGCCCCGCCCCCGGCTACCCGGCCTGCCCCGACCACACCGAGAAAGCGACCCTGTTCGAGCTGCTCGATGCCACCGCACAAACTGGCATCGAGATTACAGAGAGCTTTGCGATGTTCCCAACGGCAGCAGTTTCGGGCTGGTACTTCTCGCACCCTGAGTCGAAATTTTTCGCGGTGGGTAAAATTGGCGTAGATCAAGTTGAAGACTATGCTGAGCGTAAAGGTCTTTCCAAAGCGGAAGCAGAGCGATGGTTGGCTCCCAGCCTTGCCTACGATCCTGCTGAATAAAGGCCAAGCCCACATGCATTTAGGATAGATTTTATGACACAAGCGCCTGATACGGAGAAAAACAAGGACAAGAAACCCCAGGGGCCTGGCGTTCTTAAAGTCATGCAGAGTGTGGCGGCCGGCGCCTTGGGGGTGCAGTCCAGCAAGCGCCGCGAGGAAGATTTTTCCGGCCACAGCCCTCTGCCTTATATTATCGGCGGCTTGCTGTTTACCGCCATTTTTATTGGCACCCTCGTTTTGATCGTACAGGCGGTTCTTTCTGGCCAGTAGCTACTGGCCAGAAACCCAAAACACAGCGAATCCGACCACAAGAGCGATAATCAGTACCGAGGCTACGGCATCGACCTGGCTGTCTGATCGCATTAGGTTCTTCATTAGTTTTTCCTTTTAGAGTTTAAATCATTAATTTTTCGGGAAACGGACCCTCGCTGGTATCCACCCCTCCCAGTAAAGCAGCAAATTGACATTCGTCCAACCTGCAATGCGCTGCCTTATCGCTTGAGTCGATAAACTTATCTTAAAAAAGTCGTTTCTAGAATAAGGGCTGGGTGCTATCCTTCGTTTCAGATATAAGGCCCCGGTTTTCGGGCGCACCCGTAAGTTCAAAACCAGAATCTTTCGGGTGCATGCCGTTACGATGTTATTATCCAGGACTTTCCTTTATGTACGTATACGACGAGCACGACCGGAAAATGGCCGCCGAACGGGTTGCACAATTCCGGGACCAGACCCAGCGAGCCCTTGCGGGCGAACTGGAGGAAGATGAGTTTTTGCCTCTGCGTCTTCAGAACGGGCTCTATATTCAGCGTCTCGCACCCATGCTGCGTATCTGCGTACCTTACGGCATGCTCCGCTCTGTTCAGCTGCGCCGCCTGGCACGTATTACACGTGATTACGATAAAAACTACGCACACTTCACCACCCGCCAGAACGTGCAACTGAACTGGCCCGCGGTGGAAAATGTTCCCGATATCCTGGCTGAGCTTGCAGAAGTCGAGATGCACGCTAACCAGACCAGCGGCAACTGCATAAGAAACACCACCACAGATCAATTTGCGGGTGTACAAGCCGACGAAATTGCGGATCCCCGCCCTTACTGCGAAATTATTCGCCAGTGGTCGACTTTTCATCCGGAATTCGCATACCTGCCTCGCAAATTTAAAGTAGCTGTAAATGCCTCTGAGAAAACAGACAGGGCTGCGATTCAGGTGCACGACATAGGGCTCCAGATCGTCCGCAATGACGCTGGCGAGCTGGGCTTTCGTGTTCACGTAGGCGGCGGGCTTGGGCGCACACCTATGGTTGCACCCGTAATCCGTGAATTCCTACCGGAACTGGATCTACTCACATACCTCGAAGCTGTTCTCAGGGTGTATAACCGTTACGGGCGCCGTGATAACAAGTTCAAGGCCCGTATTAAGATCCTGGTAAAGGCTCTTACCCCGGAAGGCTTTGCAGAAAAAGTAGAATCCGAGTGGGCGCACATTAAAGATTCCCCTACCCGGCTCACTCCAGAGGCTATCGAGCGCATCCGGAGTTACTTTACAGAACCGGATTATGCAGAGCTGGACAATGCCACTGAGTTGCTTGCTCAACAAAGATTCGAAAACCGTGCATTTGATAAGTGGCTGCAGCACAACATAGACACCCACAAAAAGCCTGGCTACGCCATTGTGTCGCTAACCATGAAAGAGACCGGTACGCCTCCGGGAGATGTCACCGATCAGCAGTTTGAACAAATTGCCGACTTGGCAGACGAATACAGCTTTGGCGAAGCGCGGGTAACACACCATCAAAATGTGGTGTTGGCAGATGTGCGCCAGGATCGTTTGCTGGAGCTTTGGCAGCAGCTTGGCCCCATGGGCTTTGGCACGGCTAACCTACACACGCTAACAGACATTATCTGCTGCCCGGGCGGGGATTTCTGCGCCTTGGCCAACGCCAAGTCCATTCCCGTTGCTGAAGCTATTCAACGCAGGTTTGACGATCTCGATTTTCTGTACGATCTTGGCAACATTGATCTCAATATATCCGGTTGCATGAACGCCTGCGGCCACCACCATGTGGGTAATATTGGTGTTTTAGGCGTCGACAAAAAGGGCCAGGAGTTCTATCAGGTAAGCCTTGGCGGCGCATCACAACACGATGCATCAATCGGCAAAATACTGGGGCCCTCTTTTGCCCAGGATGATATGCCTGATGTGATCGCAAAGATTATTGATGTTTACGTTGATACGCGCACGGAAGAAGAATCCTTTCTGGATACCTATCGCCGTGTTGGAATCAGTCCTTTCAAGGAGCGGGTTTATGCCTGATATTATTTTTCGGGATGGCAGCGTCCGGCAGAACCAGTGGGTTGTTGTTTTTCGCCCCGAGAGTGGCGAACCACTGAATATACCTGAGCAGCGGCAGGTGCTGATTCCAGCTGATCTGTGGGTTGCGAACCGTGAGCGGTTTGCTGGCAATGAGAATGTCGGCGTGTGGCTCGACAGCCATGATGAGCCTGAAACGTTGGCCGATCATGTAAATGAATTGCCATTAATTGCGGTGAATTTTCCGAAGTTTAGTGACGGCCGCGGTTATAGCATTGCCCGGTTGCTGCGGGAGCGCTTCGGCTATAAAAACGAGCTGCGAGCGATTGGCGATGTGCTGCTGGATCAGCTTCAGTTTATGAAGCGCTGTGGCTTTGATACTTATGAGCTGCGCCCCGATAAGGATATCCGCAAGGCTGCAAAGTCGTTGAACTTCTTCAGCCAAGGGTATCAGGCAGCTACGGATACCGACTTGCCTTTGTTTCGGCGTCGGGCGTCTTAATTTTTTGACCCGGAGTCTGCCGCCAGAGCCGGGCCTACTGTCAAAACACGCTGTGAATACGTCCGTGTACGCTTGGCTTCGCCATCCATGGCTACGCACAGTTTTGACAGTAGGCCCGGCTCTGACGGCTTAAGCTTCGGCGTTTCAGATCTCGTGATCCAGAACAATTTTTCCTGAAGACTCGCCTTTCAAGAACGCTTGTAGCGCTCCGTCCAGATCAGCGCGACCAATTCGTTTGGCAGATGCTTCAGCCTTCGGGCACTTCCAGTCACCTGCAAATTTATCCCACACGGTTTCTTTCTCCGCCAGCGGGATTTCCACCGAATCCACACCCAGAAGATTCACCCCACGCAGGATAAACGGCAAAACCGTGGTTTGGAGTTGTGGGCCGGCGACCAGGCCGCAGCAGGAAACCGAACCGCCGGGCAGAATCTGCTTTAGCAGTTCGGCCAGAGGTGTGCCACCAACTGTATCTACAGCGTTAGCGAAGGCCGGCTTCAGCATCGGCTTTTTGTCTTCTGCCAGCGCATCACGGCCAACCACTTCAGCTGCGCCCAGGGATTTCAGGCTGTCAGCCGCCTTACCGCTAATAGCGACCACTTCAAAGCCCAGCTTTGCGAGAAGTTCTACGGAAACGCTGCCAACGGCTCCTGAAGCCCCTGATACAGCTACCTTGCCCTGCTCTGGCCTTGCCCCCATGGTGAGGAGCTTTTGGACGCACAAACCCGCTGTGAGGCCGGCTGTGCCGTAGACCATGGCAGTGCTGGCATTCCAACCTTCGGGCATGGGTACGCACCAGGTGGCAGGTACCCGGATGTATTCGCCAAAACCGCCGTCTGTGTTCATGCCCAAGTCGTAGCCGGTTACGATAACCTGGCTGCCTACGGCTGGGGTACCGGTGGCGGACTCGACCACTTCGCCGGCTGCATCAATGCCGGGGGTGTGGGGGAAAGAGCGGCTTACGCCTTTGTTACCGGAGGCAGAAAGCGCATCTTTGTAGTTCAATGACGAGTGGCTGACTTTAATCAGCACCTCGCCTGCTGGGAGATCAGCCGTGCTGAGGGTCTGTTCAGCACCTTTAAAGTTGCCGTCTTGCTCTTCAACACGCCAGGCTTTGAATTCGATAGTGCTGGTCATGATCTTCTCCGCTTGCGGTTAGCTACTGAATTTTTTGGTTACGGAACGCGCTCAGAACCTTCCACACGGTGTGCTCTAGTGCGGAGCTGGTTGCCAACCCGAGTTTTTCCGGGAGAGTGCGTTTGCGCTGGAACGACACAGAGACTACGTCTGCCCTGTCGCATGCTTCAATAAGATATTCGTCGGAGGTTTTGATCTCGTCGATGAGTTTTACCTCAAGTGCCCGCTTGCCGAACCAAATGTCGCCGGTAGCCACCGCTGCAATATCAAGTTCCGGACGGCGCTCACTTACGTAGTCTTTGAACAGACCGTGGGTATCTTCCAGGTCGTCAAGGAACTTCTGTCGACCTTTGTCGGTGTTCTCACCAAATACTGTCATGGTGCGCTTGTGCTCACCGGCGGTCAGTATTTCAAAATCCACGTTGTTCTTTTTGAGCAAGCGGTGAAAATTCGGAAGTTGGGCGACAACACCAATAGAGCCTAGAACCGCAAAAGGCGAGGCAATGATCTTGTCCGCTACGCAGGCCATCATGTACCCGCCACTGGCAGCGACTTTATCGACACAGGCCGTAAGATGTATGCCTTTACTGCGAATGCGGTCTAATTGTGCAGCTGCAAGGCCGTAAGAATGAACAAGGCCACCGCCACTTTCGAGGCGAATGACCACTTCATCTTTGCCCGGCTCTGCAACACTGAGTACTGCGGAGATTGCACGACGAAGCGGGTCTGTATCACTGGCTTTAATGTCACCATCAAAATCCAGTACGTAGATTCGGCCTGGCGCCTCTTTAACAGCACCGGTATCCGTTTTCTTTGCTTTTCCGGCTTTCTTTTCCGCTTTGTCTTCTTTCTTTTTCGCTTTGCTCCAGGCTTTACGCTCATGTTCAGTCATGAGCCGTGCCTGAATGGTCTCACGAAGTTTGCGGTATTTTTCATTGAGCTTAAAGATCTGCAGCTCACCATCATCTTCATGATCGCCCCGGTCTTTATGGGCAACAGAGACAATAATGGACACAACAACCACTGCCGCAACGACAAAGGTGATTACTTTGGCTAAAAACAAACCGTATTCAGTCAGAAACTCCAAAACGCTTCTCCAGGCAGTTAAGCAAGCACGAGAGTGTAGCTTACCGAAACTCTGGTGATAAGCAGATCAAAAATATTAAAACAAGCGTTCGATCGGGCTTGACAGGGGTAACATCTCACCATAAAGTCGATTTGCGAAGTCGGCTCTACCCGGTTTCAAAACCAAGCTCACAAAGCCGTCACCATGACAAGACAACCATTAAAAGGGTAAAACGATGTCTGTAGATCAAATCTTTGAAAAGCTAGAGAAAAATTTCAACGCAGACGCAGCTCAAGGCCAGGATCTGGTATTCCAGTTCGATATCGAAGACGACAAGACCTACAACCTGGTTATCAAAGACGGCACATGTAAGCTGAACGAAGGCGCTCACGCTGATCCTTCTGTAACCCTGATCATGAATTCCGAAACTCTGGAAGGCATCGTGTCTGGCGAGACTGACGGCATGCAAGCCTTTATGGCTGGCCAGCTCCGCGCCGAAGGCGACATGATGCTGGCTACCAAGCTGGGTGAACTGTTCAACATGGGCTAACATTGCCCTGAGTTGAGCTCACAAAAAAACCCGCGCCAGGCGCGGGTTTTTTATTGGCTATAAGTTAGCCTGGAAGGTCAGTATTACAGCCCAACATCATCCAGAGACGACTCCGCCAGCCTGAGCAGATCAGCATTGCTCTCCTCCCGCTTACCAATGCTTTCAATATAATATTCAAGAGAGGTGAGAGCATCTGCCAATGCTTCCAGCACCTGGGCTTCAGGCGCTTCGCGGGCATCCAGCAAACGGTCCTGGATAGATGCAGCTACGCGCTCAAGCACATGAGCCGCGCCAGGGTCGTTTACCATCTGCAGCCCACCCCAAATACTGTGCAAAGTAGCAGGCAAATTGGCAAGGTGAAGCTTGTCGTAATCCGATTCCACAAAGGCCGTAATGGCGCGTTTGGCCAACGTAAGTGCACCACGGGCTTCGTCAGCTACTACGTAAACCGCTTCCTTGAAATAGATGGATTCTTCACGGCTTCGCTCGCTGCCTGCCAGTGCGTCCGTTTCTGCTGTGATACCACGGCTGACAATCTGCATAACTGCATCTTCAATACCCAGTACCGAGTCTGCAAGGCGGTAAAGCTCATCCTCACCGGGAAGTCGGGATTCCGCCTCCCACGTGCGGAGCCTGGCTGCCTCTTCGCGGGCAATGGTTGCCAGGCGATTGAGATCCAACATAACCAGTGTATTACCCAGTCGCTCCAACGCGTCGGCAATGGAGGAAAGTTCTGCCAGATCTGGCTCAATCCCTCGCTCTATAATATCGAGCTTATCTTTTAGTTGGTTGAGCTCATCCTGCAAAGCTTCCGAAAGCGATTCCAACACGTCCGTGCCTGGGCCATACAAACGTCTGGCGTGAGCTTCAAGGATGGAATCCGGAAACTCAGCGGGGGCCAACTTGAAAGCAGACAGTACACCGGTCGCTTCAGGGTTGCCTGAACCACTGCGATAAACCAGGTACACCAAGTCTCGAATGAGCGAATCCGGCGCATCCTTGGTCGTAGCCACCTTACCCACGTAAACCACTTCACGGGCGTACTTTTCTATGCGCATAAACATGCGCTTGCGGGCCTTTGTGAAAGGCATGGTGCGATCTACCATGGTGTCCGCGACAATGGCGACCAGACACCACATTTGCCCCATGGGTGCTCCCTGGCACAAGCGAACAAAACCACGCGCGGCACGGCCTATAAGCTTCTGGCTAACGATGGGGTTACGATCTCTGAGCACACCCAGCAGAGCTACCTGAAAGGTAAGCCGCATGCGCCGGGCAACAATCTCGTATTCAGTGTCGGTGCCTTCGAAAGCTTGAATCCGCATGCCTGCGCTAAAATCGGGCTGGTCTTTTACATCAACTTCGAAGAAACAGGATTCCGGGTAGGGTTTTTCGCGGCGAGCTTCTCGCAGTTCGTTGATAACCGGCAGCAGCAGTTCAGGGTGGTCCGCGCGCTGGTGATGGTAGTACTCTACGTACCGGCGCAGAATAAATAGCGCACTGTTCAGGGTCGTGAGCAGAATGTTCTTGTCGTCGTTTGCGCCAACCGGAACATCATTTGCCATGGCGACAGCTTCTTGGCAGAGCAGCGTACCGCCACGGAGCTCCACCAGGATGAAGATGCCGCGAAGCTGATTCAGGAAATCCAGACAGTTCTGCAGATCCTCCCCACTCTCCCGGTTTTCCTGAAAGCGCTCAAGGCTGGATTCTGCCTGCTTGATGGTCTGTTCTATTTCACTTTTGACCAGATCAAACGACTGCGATTTCGTCGCCAGAGACGATTGAACCATAAACGCTTCCTATTAATTTGCGGAGGCTACCGCACCGTCTTAGTGAGCTCTGATCTGACAACAATATCTGTCAAACCTTTTTTATTATGGGCCGGGTCACTCCTTCCGACCAAAGTGCGCAAACGAAAAACTGGCGAACTTATCACTACTTATAACATAAAACTCAAGGGCCTCAACAAAGCTGGAATGTAACAATTGGTACAGGCAGACGCAGTTCTCATTCTGCACCTTCAAGCTTGCTCCAAATGGTTTCTCCAGCTTTCTTTTCAAGGGCTGTCATGAACGCCTGATGGGCTTCATTTTCGGCTTCGCTTGCCTTCACAATCGCCAACTCAGGCCGAGCAGAGCTTAATCGGCGAATGCCGCCGGAACTGCCCCCATTTTCGGACCCGGCATCAAGTGACAGCGCGGTTTGCCCACCCGTGAGCAGCAAGTACACCTCGGCCAGGATTTCCGCATCCAAAAGTGCTCCGTGAAGCTCTCGGTTGCTGTTGTCCACGCCATAGCGTTTGCACAGTGCGTTCAGGTTATTCTTCTGGCCTGGGTGCTTCGCCCGCGCAAGGGCCAGAGAATCCACCACTGCGCAATGGTCGGCGGTTTTGCGTACCGGTTTAACCCGCGCAAACTCTGTGTCCATGAAACCAATATCAAACGCTGCGTTGTGAATAACCAACTCAGCGCCTTTTATAAATTCAAAAAACTCGTCGGCGACGGCTGCGAATTTTGGCTTATCCACGAGAAATTCATTGGTAATTCCGTGGATAGTGATGGCTTCTGCTTCAACTTCACGCTCGGGATTGATGTAAACATGATAGTTTCGCCCTGTTAATTGGCGCTCCACCATTTCAACGCAACCAATCTCGATAATCCGGTGACCTTCTGCCGGATCTATACCCGTTGTTTCTGTATCCAGTACAATTTGTCTCATAGTTCCCACACAGGTTTAGTTCAGGGTGCCTTTTAACTACCGGTCAGTTCGGCAACACCCTTATTTGCAAGTTCGTCTGCGAGTTCGTTATCCGGAACGCCTGCGTGCCCTTTAACCCAGTGCCAGTTAACCGTGTGCTTTGCGGTTTCCAAATCAAGCTCGCGCCAAAGGTCATCGTTTTTCACAGGTTTTTTCGATGCCGTTTTCCAGCCGTTTCGCTTCCATCCTGAAAGCCACTCGGTAATACCTTTCCGCACATACTGAGAATCCGTATACAACTCGACCTGACAACCACGATTAAGAGCCTTCAATCCCTGAATCGCCGCCAGCAGTTCCATGCGATTATTCGTGGTCTGGCGCTCTCCGCCATGCAGCGTTTTACAGGCGCCGCCATAGCGAAGCACAACTCCCCAGCCACCAGGCCCAGGGTTGCCTTTGCAGGCTCCATCGGTATACACAATCACCTTTTCGGACATTACGACTCCTGCAACTCTATCGGTACGGTGGCCTAACCATGGCCAGTTAATCTTCAGGGCGGCTCAGGTTCTGTGGAGGGCAACCCCTGGATGCGCCCACTGTGCCATTTCCAGTCAAACCCATGACTTTGTTCTGGCGCCATACGTGGCGCTGTGGAATCCGGGCGCAGACCCGTTTTTTCGCAAGGATACAGTAATACGCCCCAACCGGCAGGAATCCGTACCTGGACATTCGCTCGCTAAACCGGCCCGAAACCTTGCCGCTGCCGTGCCGACCACTGCGTTGAACAGGCAGGCGAAAGAAGCGCGTCACAGACACCTCAACCTGAAAGTCCAATAAATGCAGCCAGTCTTCCATGCGCCGCCGTAAAAGAAAGCGCCCGCCCCAAGGGCCGGCATGCTGCCGAGAGATAAACCGGCGAAAGCCCCAAACGCTGATGGGATTAAAGCCAATAAGAGCAATGGTGCCCTCGCCCCTCAATACCCTCGCGGCCTCCCGCAAAACCTGATGAGGATAATCAGAAAAATCGGCAGTATGATGAAGTACAACCAAATCCATGGAATCCCCAGGGAAAGGCAATTCGTCTGCATCGCACACCACCACACCGTCTGGTATGCCCGTAAAGCACCGGGGCGTGGTCATTATTTTTTGTGAAAAGTCAGTGCCGCTGGTAAGGGGTAGCCGGTGACTGACACTCACCTGAAGTTGCCGTGCCCCCGCAAGGCGCGCTAGCTTGCGATCGAGAAAGCCTCGCTGGTCTGCCAGCAAGGCCCGCCCAAGAGGCGTCTGGAACCAGTTCTCAAAGCTTTCATTTCGGGACGGATAATCAACGACCTGGCCTTTCTTCACACTGCCTGTACTCCCGCGTTAAAAAGAACCTGCAAGAACGTCACCGATTCAGGGGTTGTTGGGGCTAAGGGTTTAATGCTCTATCATATCAGCCACACTTGCCAAGCACATACGGGGACATCTGATGCTCAACATCTCTGCCATTCCAGCATTCAGTGACAACTACATATGGTGTCTTGCAGACACAAACACTGGCAAAACGTTGATTGTGGATCCTGGCCAAGCCGGGCCGGTGCAAGATCACCTTGTTAAACACGGGCTGCAGCTAGACACCATTCTGGCTACTCATCACCACCCAGATCATGTGGGCGGAATAAAAGCACTGATGCAGGTCTATCCGGATTGCCGTGTTGTCGGTCCTGCAGATTCGCCGTTTAAGGGTAGCACCCACTTCGTTCACCCGGGTGATGAAGTTTTGTGGGAGGGTATTACATTTCAGGTAATGAGTGTGCCTGGGCATACCCTGGACCACATTGCATTCTTTACCGATGTTGAAATTGCCGGCCACCCGGCCCTTTTTTGTGGCGACACACTGTTCGTCATTGGCTGCGGCCGACTGTTTGAAGGCACTCCCGGCCAAATGATGGAGTCCCTTAAATCCCTCAGGGAGCTTCCCGGCAATACGGCCGTCTACTGTGCCCATGAGTATACTTTGGCCAATCTACGTTTCGCCCGGAGCTGGTTGCCAGACGACAGCAAGCTCGAAGCCTTTGAACGCCAGTGCAAGGAACGTCGGGAAGCCGGCGAGCCCACCGTGCCCTCAATACTAGCGGACGAAAAACAGCTCAATCCGTTTTTGCGTTGGGATGACCCCGCCGTCGTAGCGGTGGCAAAACAGTACTGCACAGAGCAAGGCCTGGCCGCAGATTCCGACAGCGCAATCTTCGCTGCCATACGGCACGGCAAAGATAATTTTTAAACCGGTAACACTTTCTCTCACCACCGTAACGAGAGATCGGTTGACCGCTGGAAAGGCGCTCCCATAGAATCGTTTAACTTTTTGCTCGTAACTTACTAAATATGCCGGGTTTTTGGACACAAGCCCGACATCAAACCAGAGCCGGAAATTGCCTATGTCGGTCAATCGATTACCCCTGCTGATGTTCCTTGGCGCCTTGGCAGGCGGCTGTAGTTCACTTTATTTAACTGCGGAAAAAGCGCCTGAGAGCCCTCTTGACTCAGATGAGGTCACTCTTGCAGCTGGCGATGAAGGACTAAAGGAAGCGGTGGCTACTGGCAAGGGCAGCGATACAGTTCGCGACGAGCCGCTGGATGACGCTATCGCTCCTGAACTCAAAGCCGCCGCCAGAGAAGCTCGAGAAAAACTGGATAACCCAGAGCAGAAACGTGCGGATGCCGCCTCGGAGCAAGCAGACCTGTGGAATCGTTTGCGGGCCGGGTTCGCCCTTGACCACGATATCGACAACAAGCGCGTGAGAGATCAGTTGAACTGGTATGCGCAGCATCCGGGTTATATCAACCGAGTCGTCGAGCGCGGCAGCAGGTATTTGCACCACATCGTCAACGAGACTGAAAAACGTGGTCTGCCCGCCGAATTTGCACTACTGCCTGTCGTGGAGAGTGCCTTTGATCCCTTTGCTTATTCCCACGGTCGAGCCGCGGGCCTTTGGCAGTTTATACCCTCTACCGGTAAATACTTTGGCCTCACCCAGAGCTGGTGGCACGATGACCGCCGCGACGTAATTGCCGCTACAGATGCCGCTCTAACGTATCTTGACCGGCTGACCAAGCGGTTTGATGGCGACTACACTCTCGCTCTTGCCGCATATAACAGTGGTGGTGGCACGGTTTCAAGCGCCATGCGCCGTAACCGGAAAAGCAATAAACCACAGGACTTTTGGTCGCTGCAACTGCCCCAGGAAACCCGGCATTACGTGCCCAAGCTCATTGCCCTGGCGAAAATATTCGATGATCCCGAGGCCTATGGCATTAAGCTTCCGGTTCTGATGGACGAGCCGTATTTCGAAGTGGTCGATACCGGTGGGCAGTTGGACCTGGCACAGGCCGCAGAGCTTGCAGGCGTCGATATTGACGAAATATACCTGCTTAACCCGTCCTATAACCGCTGGGCCACATCACCCAAAGGCCCCCACCGCCTGCTGGTTCCGCACCAGAACGCGGAAGCCTTCCGAACGGCTTTGAAGGATATACCTTCGGGAGAGCGTGTCTCCTGGCGCAACTATGTGGTTAAGTCTGGAGATAGCCTGAACACTATTTCCCGAAAATTCTCGACCACGCCGGCGGTGCTTCTGCAGGTGAACAACCTCAACAGTGATCTTATTCGCATTGGCCAGCGGTTGATGATCCCTTCGGCTTCGAAGAACTCCGACGCCTATGCCCTTAGCGCATCCAAGCGACTTGAGCGCAAGCAAGCCAAGAAGCGGGATGGCAACAAACTGCGCTATACCGTGCGTCGTGGGGACACGTTCTGGGATATTGCCCGCGAACATCGGGTTTCTGTGCGCCAGGTCGCCGCGTGGAACGGCATGGCACCCGGAGACCCTCTTATTCCCGGTAAAAAATTGGTAATCTGGTCGAACACGGCACAGCCAACCCTTGCATCTGCCGACAGCACCCGCGGTAAAGCCATGGTACGCAAGGTGGGGTACCGCGTTCGCAAGGGCGATTCCCTTGCGCTTATTGCGAATCGTTTTTCGGTAAACGTGCAAGACATCGCAAGCTGGAACGATCTGAACACCTCACGTTATCTGCAACCCGGGCAAAGTCTGGTACTCTACGTCGACATCAGGAACAGCCCCTAAGAATCATCGGTTTACGAGAGACCCATGACAATAATACGAACAGTCTCAAGCCTTACAGCGGTTTTTTCACTCTTCGCCTTGCTGGCCGGTTCCGGTTTTGTGTCCGCCGCCAGCTCTGCATCTGACGCCCAAGCCCCAAAGCTGGGCGCTCAGGCTGTTCACGGTATGGCCATGCACGGGGAGCCAAAATACCCGAAGGGATTCAGTCACTTCGATTACGTCAACCCCAAGGCTCCCAAGGGTGGCACCCTGAAGATGGCGGTCGTTGCAAACGGCTTTGACTCCTTCAATCCATTCGATATCCGCGGTGTCGCTGCAGCGGGCGTCAGCAACTATCTCTACGATACTCTCCTTGAATATTCAGCAGATGAGCCATTCTCCATGTATGGGCTCATTGCAGAGTCGTTGGAAACGCCTGAAGACCGTAGCTATGTGGTTTTCAACCTGAGGCAATCGGCCCGTTTTCAGGATGGCGAACCCATCACTGCAGAAGATGTAAAGTTTTCGTTTGAAATCCTAACCACCGAAGGCCATCCGTTTTATCGGAACTATTATGCGGATGTGAGCAAGGTAACCGTGGAAAACGCTCATCGTGTTCGCTTCGATTTTCAGCAAACCAGCAACCGGGAATTGCCATTGATTCTTGGGCAAATGCCCATTCTGCCGGCTCACTACTGGGAAGACCGTGAATTTAGTAAAAATGGCCTGACCCCCCCTGTGGGCAGCGGCGCCTATCGAATCGCCAGCTTTGAAGCGGGCCGTTCAGTTGTATATGCACGGCTGGATGACTATTGGGCGAAGGATCTTGCAGTTCGAAAGGGGCGATTTAATTTCGACCAGATTCGCTACGACTACTATACCGATGACACAGTTGCACTGGAGGCATTTAAGGCCGGCAACTTTGATTTCAGAGTGGAAACCTCCGCCAAAAACTGGGCCACGGCCTACACTGGCGATAAGTTTGATAACGGCACGATTATTAAAGAAGCCATCGAGCACCACCGCCCGACTGGCATGCAAGGCTTTGTATACAACACTCGCAAAGAAGTGTTCAGCAACCCCCAGGTGCGAGAAGCACTGACCTATGCGTTTGATTTCGAGTGGACAAACATGAACCTGTTCTATGGCCAATATGCCCGCACCAACAGCTACTTCGAGAACAGCGAGCTGGCTTCAACAGGGTTGCCTTCAGGCCGAGAATTGGAAATTCTTGAACAGTACAAAGACCAGCTGAGCGAAGACATCTTCACCAAGCCTTTCAAGGCGCCCTCTACGGACGGCAAGCAAGACCTCAGACAAAACCTGCGAACAGCCTTAGGGCTTTTACGCTCCGCTGGTTACGAAGTTCGTGACGGCAAGATGGTACACGCTCAAACTGGCAAGCCTCTTAAGTTCGAGATTCTCCTGTTCCAGAAAACCTTTGAAAGAGTTGTGCTGCCCTTTAAGAATAATCTCGCCCGGCTAGGGATTGATGTGTCCGTGCGCCTAGTCGACAGCAATCAATACGTGCAAAGGGTGCGCGAATTCGATTTCGACATGATCACCCAGAGCATTGGCCAGTCTGACTCCCCGGGCAATGAACAGAGGGAGTATTGGCACTCATCCACCGTAGACGTTAACGGCTCCCGTAATTATGCGGGTGTGAACGATCCCGTGGTCGACCAGCTTGTTAGCCTTGTGATACAGGCCCCAAATCGCGAAGAGCTGGTTCAGCGTACTCGTGCGCTCGATAGAGTTCTGCTTAACGGCTATTACGTGGTGCCCCACTGGCACCTGGCGAAAGACCGTGTTGCCTACTGGAGCTATTTGAAGCACCCGAAAACAACACCAAAAAACGGCACAGACCTCGATAACTGGTGGGCTGAGCCCTGAGGAAGTTGCCGCCAAATGGGCATTTATATACTCCGGCGCCTGGCGCTGATTATTCCTACGCTGTTCGGCATTCTGCTGCTCAACTTTGTGATCGTTCAGGCGGCTCCTGGCGGCCCAGTTGAACAACTGATTGCAGAAATGGAAGGCCATGGTGGCAGTGCTCTTGCACGGGCCTCCGGTGGCGACATGGGCGGCGAAGTGTCCAGCGCAGCCTCGGGTGATCGGCGCGGCTCCCGTGGCATTCCCGATGAAATGCTGAAAGAGATCGAAGTGATGTACGGCTTCGACAAACCTGCCCACGAGCGTTTTTTCAAAATGCTCAAAGACTACGCGACCTTCAATTTTGGTGATTCCTTCTTCCGGGAAAAAAGCGTTGCCGAATTGATTCTGGATAAAATGCCCGTTTCTATCTCACTTGGGCTTTGGTCTACGCTAATCATCTATTTCATATCCATACCCTTGGGAATCCGCAAAGCGGTTTCCGACGGTTCCCGTTTTGATGTGTGGAGCAGTTCCGCCATCGTAATCGGCTATGCTATCCCTGGTTTCCTGTTCGCCATATTGCTGATCGTTCTGTTTGCAGGCGGCAGCTACTTCGACTGGTTCCCTCTGCGTGGCCTTACCTCGTCCAACTTTGATCAGCTCACTTGGTATCAACAGGTTGGCGATTATTTCTGGCACTTGGCGCTGCCTGTCACCGCCAACGTAATCGGCGGATTTGCCACTCTTACCTTGCTTACGAAAAACTCATTTCTCGATGAAATTGGTAAGCAATATGTTGTAACAGCCAGAGCCAAAGGTCTCGACGAAAATCAGGTTCTTTACGGCCACGTATTCCGTAACGCCATGCTGATTGTCATTGCCAGCCTGCCAGGCGTACTGGTTTCCCTGTTCTTTACAGGTTCACTGTTGATTGAGGTTATATTCTCTCTGGATGGCCTGGGTTTACTGGGCTTTGAAGCCGCCTTGAACCGGGATTACCCGGTTATTTTTGGCACCCTGTTTATATTTACCCTAATGGGGCTGGTGCTCAAACTGATCAGTGACATCACCTACGTATTAGTGGACCCGCGCATCGACTTTGAAAGCCGGGAGGGCTCGTAACTTGAAGGCCCTTACCCCGATTCAACAGCGCCGTTTACGCAACTTTCGCAATAATCGTAGGGGCTTTTGGTCTTTATGGGCGTTTCTGGCGATTTTTGGGCTAACACTGGCTGCTGAACTGATCGCCAACGACAAACCCCTGATAATATCCTATCAAGACACTTTGTATTTCCCCGTAGTACAGAGCGTGCCAGAAGAAACCTTTGGTGGCTTTTTACCGACCGACGCAGATTACAGAGATCCATTCATCGCTGACGAAATCCTGGCCAACGGCTGGATGCTCTGGCCGCCCATTCGCTTCAGTTACGACACGATTAATTACGACCTTGATGTGCCCTCGCCTGCACCACCCAGTGGAATAAACTGGCTGGGTACGGACGATCAAGGGCGGGACGTAGCTGCACGAGTCATCTATGGCTTTCGTATCTCTGTATTGTTCGGGCTCACACTCACCATCGCCAGCTGTATTGTTGGAGTGTTGGTGGGCGCTATACAGGGCTTTTACGGTGGCAAGATTGACTTGATCGGCCAGCGCTTTATCGAAATATGGTCCGGCCTACCGGTGTTGTACCTACTAATCATTCTCTCAGGCATCGTGCAGCCAAACTTCTGGTGGCTTCTGGGCATTATGTTGCTATTCAGCTGGATGGGCTTGGTGGACGTAGTTCGTGCAGAATTTCTCAGAGCGCGGAACTTTGAATACGTTAAAGCAGCCCGGGCACTGGGGTTGGATAACCGAAAGATCATGTTTCGCCATATCCTTCCAAACGCCATGGTGGCAACTCTGACGTTTTTGCCGTTTATCCTGACAGGTGCCATTACCGCCCTGACCTCCCTGGACTTTCTCGGCTTTGGTTTACCCTCGGGTTCGCCGTCCCTCGGGGAACTGATTGCCCAAGGCAAGGCTAACTTACATGCACCTTGGCTGGGCATTTCTGCGTTCGTTTCCCTATCACTGATGCTGACCCTGCTGGTTTTTGTAGGCGAAGCCGTGCGTGATGCCTTCGACCCACGCAAAACCGGATAAGAGAGCTGATATGAGTGAGTTGTTAGAGATAACCAATCTCTCGATCTGCTTCAACCAAGGCCAGAAGGCCGTGGACTCTCTGTCTCTTGCCCTGAAACAGGGCGAAACTCTAGCCCTGGTAGGCGAAAGTGGTTCCGGTAAATCTGTTACCGCGCTCTCTGTATTACGGCTGTTAGATGAGCGGCATGCCAGCTACCCGGGTGGCGAGATCCGCTACCGTGGAGAAGACCTACTTCAGGCGTCGGAAAAGCGGATGCGTCAGGTGCGCGGGCGGGAAATCAGCATGATTTTCCAAGAGCCCATGACCTCCTTGAATCCGCTGCATAGCGTGGAGAGGCAGATCAGCGAAACTCTGGAGCTTCACAAGGGCATGCGTGGCCCTCAAGCCAGAAAGCGCTGCCTGGAACTGTTGCAACTGGTGGGCATCGAGAATCCGGAAACTCGTCTTGGCGCCTACCCCCACCAACTTTCCGGTGGCCAAAAACAGCGGGTGATGATTGCCATGGCGCTGGCCAACGAGCCAGATTTATTGATTGCTGACGAACCAACCACGGCCCTGGACGTCACGGTCCAGAAACAGGTATTGGAACTGCTGCAAGATTTGCAGCAGAAACTTGGCATGGCCATTTTGCTCATTACTCACGATCTCACCATCGTGCGCCGCTACGCCAATCGGGTTGCGGTTATGGAACGTGGCAAACTGGTTGAGGAGCAGGAAACGGCTGTCTTATTTGCGTCGCCCAGCCATCCTTACACCCGCAAGCTTCTGAATGCAGAGCCCCCCGAAGCCCCTCTAACTCAAGCCAAAAGTGACCAACCATTGCTGAGCGTAAGCAACCTGGATGTGCGGTTTACTACCCGCAAAGGGCTGTTCGGCAAGGTAAAAGAGTATTTTCATGCGGTGAAGCGTGTCAGTTTCACTCTCAATCGCGGCCAAACCCTCGGCATTGTGGGCGAAAGTGGTAGCGGCAAAACCACGATAGGCCACGCGCTCCTCAAACTAACCGCCAGCACTGGCAGTATAGAGTTAGATGGGCAGGAACTGGCAGGGCTGGATCAAAACGCGTTTCGACCTTGGCGACGCCGGGTTCAGATTGTGTTTCAAGATCCATTTGGTAGCCTAAGCCCACGCATGTCCGTTGCCGAAATTGTTCGGGAAGGGTTGGAAATTCACGATTCTGAAAACCATGAGCAGCATGAACAAAAAGTGATTACGGCCCTACTTGATGTGGGCCTGGATCCTGAGGCAAAGCATCGCTACCCGCACGAATTTTCTGGTGGGCAGCGCCAACGCATCGCCATTGCCCGGGCCTTGGTTCTACAGCCAGATCTTATGATTCTGGATGAGCCCACGTCGGCATTGGATCGCACGGTACAGAAACAGGTAATCGAGCTGCTTCGTGATATTCAGGTACGCTATGGTCTAAGCTATATCTTTATCAGCCACGATCTGGCCGTTGTTCGGGCGCTCAGCCATCAATTATTGGTACTCCAGCAGGGAGAAATTGTGGAATATGGAGAGGCCGCCAAGATCTTCCAGGCGCCGGCTGAACCCTACACACAAGAATTACTTAACGCGGCGTTTTTCTATCATGAGAAAGATGCCACCCTCACTACGACTATTTGAGCGTTACGCCTTCCGGGACACTTCGGGGATAATGCACCAAAATCAGGAACAAAGGGAGAACGACCCATGGGATTACTTACCGGCAAGAAAGCGCTGATTGTTGGCGTAGCCAGCAAACTGTCTATTGCATACGGCATTGCCGACGCCTTTGCCCGCGAAGGCGCGGAACTGGCCTTCACCTACCAGAATGAAAAGCTTCAGCCAAGGGTAGAAAAATTCGCCGCAGGATGGGGTAGCGAACTGACCTTCCCTTGCGACGTGGCCAGTGATGAAGAAATCGAAAACGTATTTAAAGAACTGGGCAAGCACTGGGACAACATCGACATCATCGTTCACGCCGTTGGCTTTGCGCCGGGGCATGAACTAGACGGCAACTATGTGGATGCGACAACCCGCGAAGGCTTCCGGATTGCCCACGATATAAGCTCCTACAGTTTTGTCGCCTTGGCCAAGGGCGCACGGTCTATGATGCATGAGGGCAGCTCTCTGCTCACGCTGAGCTATCTAGGTGCCGAGAAAGTGCTTCAGAATTACAACGTGATGGGTCTTGCCAAAGCCTCGCTGGAATCCAACGTGCGCTACATGGCTGCAAGCCTGGGCCGTGAGGGTATCCGGGTTAACGGTATTTCTGCAGGGCCAATCCGGACACTGGCGGCGTCTGGCATCAAGAGCTTCCGCAAAATGCTCGCCGAAAACGCCAGGCGCGCCCCGTTACGCCGGAATGTGACCACAGATGAAGTGGGCAACGCGGCCGCCTTCCTGGCGTCTGATATGGCCAGCGGTATTACGGGTGAGATCATGTACGTCGATGCCGGGTTCAACATTACTGGCATGGGCGAGCTGGAAGAATCAACGTCTGAAGATTAAGAATTAATACAGGAAACCGGCAACACGCCGGTTTCCTGCTCCATGCCCCGCCTCCCGCTTATCAATTAAGTCAGCCTAGTGTGGTAGCTCTCAGGTTGATTGAGTCAGACCTCATCCCAGGCATTCTCAAACGAATCTTTTCTGGCGCAATAAATTATAATTTAATATTAATATATTTATTTTTGTATTTTACGAATATATAAATAGCTAATTTAAAGTATTAGGAATATAAAGGCTCCTGACTGGGTAAATCCAGATTCTCCGAATTCAATAAAACCACACTCAGAAACAAATACGACCGAACGACAGGTATTTGCGCAAGTTCATGCCCTCCGGAATGAGTATCTATTACTCAACTCCCTATCCAGCCAGATAAAACATCGCTGGTTCCAAGCAACAGGAAATATCATGAACACGATTCAAAAATATACAAAGTCGTTAATAACGCTTTCTATTATGTTGTTAGCTGCATCGCTCTCGGCTTGTTTTAACGGCAGTAGCAGTGGCGACAGCTCAACTGCTCCGACCGGTGATCTGCTAACTATTACGGCTACCGGCCCTGAAACTGGTGCAGTCGGCGTAGGCACAAACAGCTTCGTGACTGCCACGTTCAGCGAAGCGATGAACGCAGGCACTCTCGATACCTCCAGCTTTACGGTAGGTGCAGCCGGCGAAACACCAATAATCGGCACAGTTAGTCTGGACGCCGCAACCAACACGGGTATCTTTCAGCCCAGTGGTGGCATTTTCGGAGCCAGTACTACCTATACAGCTACCATCACAACAGCGGTCGCGTCTGAGGATGGCAAAGTGCTGTCCAGTGACTATCAGTGGAGCTTTACCACCGGCGCAGGTGTCGATAGCATAGCCCCCACCGTTACCTCGACCGATGCGGTCAATCTGGACACAGATGTTGCCATCAACCGGAACATATCTGCCAGCTTCGATGAAGCCATCTATGTGCCCAGTGTAAACAGCTCAACCTTCGTGGTGACGGACGCGAGCAGCAACGCCGTGACCGGCACCGTAGAGCTTGTTGGCACCACAGCCATCTTCAATCCTGCGAATGACCTTGCCACCGACACCACATACACCGCGACAGTCACCACCGGTGTTACGGATCTTGCTGCAAATGCCCTGAAGGAAAACTTCGCCTGGTCGTTCACGACCGGCAGCAGTGTAGCCCAGGGCCCGGCTCCGGTTACCCTTGGTACGGCAGGTGATTACGTAATTCTGGCGAAAACCGGCATTTCCACCACCCCCGGCACTGACATCATTGGCGACATCGCTGTCAGCCCGGAGGCAGAAACCGCTATCACCGGCTTCTCCCAGACCGCATCCGGGACCTCCTCCACGTCACCTTTTGTGACCGGCAAAATCTTCGCGGCCGATATGGCCGTACCAACACCGTCCAGGCTCACCACCGCCATCAGTGATATGGAAACGGCCTATACCGACGCCGCCGGACGCACTAACCCGGACAGCACCGAACTCGGTGCCGGCAACATCAGTGGGCTGACACTCACCCCGGGCCTCTATAAATGGAGCAGTGACCTGTTGATTGCGTCGGACGTGACGCTGGACGGTAGCGCAAACGATGTGTGGATATTCCAGATCGCAGGCAAACTAACCGTGAGCAACGGCGTTGCAGTCACCCTCAGTGGCGGCGCATTAGCGAAGAATGTGTTCTGGCAGGTGGCGGGTAATACCACCTTCGGCACCACAAGCAACGTTAAAGGCGTCTTCCTCGGCAAAACCCTGATCGACATCCAGACCGGAGCTACTCTGAATGGCCGGGCACTGGCCCAGACGGCAGTCACCCTGGACGCGAATACGGTTACGCAACCAGTACAGTAAAACCGGCCGCACGGCAGCCGTTAGCAGAAAGGACCCTTCGGGGTCCTTTTTTCGTTTCAGGTGCAGAGAACAAACTCCGGAACATTATATCTAGGGCAGTTCCATCGCGCTCGCGACGGCGTCGGTCCATTCCACGTAAGCGGTCTGGTCAGATTCGATGATCCTCACTCCCGCCAGATAATCTGCACCAACAGAGCGACACCAGACTACTTCAACCGTCAGAACGAAAGATTCTGCATGGCTACCCAGTGAAACACTGGCCGGGAACAAAGCTCCGGACAATAGTGGCTCCGTTGAGTGCAGGCAAAACCCGCAGGCTGAGATGTCACGAATGCCACACACGAGTTCACGCCCCGATGTGGCTGCCACTCCTTCAGATTCCGGATACCTGGCTTCCAGCTCCAGCGTCACCAGTGCGCGGGCCGCCAAACGGTATTGCATGCGGTTGTCCTGCCCGCCTGCCGGCTCGTCTCGTGTTCCAAACGTATAGTCAGTCTCTTTCATTGTTATTCCTGGCTTTTGTTTAGCGAGCTATGAGTTGCGCCCGACACGAATACGACCCACCACCCGGCTGAGTGTGTCATCAAATTCAGCGGCACCACCCAGAACCCGGATACGTTCCTCGACGATACCCAGAACCAGCTCATTCTCCTGAAATTCACGGCGGTTCAGCCCAAGCCGATCAACGAATATCAGCTTGCGGGATGCATTAGTGCGAACCGCCAGCTTTAGCCTGGTAGCTTCGCTTTCAGGCGGCTCAGCTTCCTCCACAATCCAGCCACCCAGATTTATGCCGTCTACCTGTTTTTGTGCCAGCAATGTTTTTTCGTTATACAGCCGTTCCAGCTCGGCTTTTTGATCAGCAATCCGCTGGTTCTCTGCCTCCTTGCGCTGGCGTTCCAAAGCTGTTTGCCGTGCCGCCTCTTCCTCCCTACGCAGCGATTCTACGGCTTCCCTCTCCTGTCGCAATGCATCTGCGCGGGCCCTTGCAGCCTCAGCCGCTTGTACACGCTGTTTGCGCTGTTTTTCAAATGCCCCCGCGAGTAGTTCTACCGTTTCCTCAAGCACCTCACCAAAGGGCGTCTGAGCCGGCAGAGGGCGAATATCCCCAGCACCTTGCGCCTCACAAAATGCCTGCCAGGGTTGCACGCCAAGTTTTACGCCAGCGCCGTTTGTCCAAAGGATTTCTGCGGTGTCTTCAAGCAGAGCAAAGAAGTAACGGCGCTGCTCTGCTGCGCCCTCATTTTCAACGAACCATTTCCCCTCAAAGGGTTGAAAATCAGCGTGCAGGGGCGCTTCGAAGCTGAGCCAGTCCGGGTTCCATGAAAAACTCCCGGTGTCCGGTAACGCGTCAACCAGTTCGGGTGTTTCTCCACGCAATCTTGACATCATGACGGTTCCGATGCCCGCCAGCGCATTGGGTGTAAGGGGGTCCCCAAAGACGCGGCTCCACACATCCACGAGCCGATCGCCTATTTGTTCACCCACATGGTACAAGCGGTCCCGGTCCTTGTCGGAGAGGGAGGGGTCGCCCACCCACACTAGCCATTCAAGCAGCTTGCTGCCATGCCGGCAGGTCTCACCGTTCACACCGGCGTCCCAGACAGCCTGCTTCAGTAATCTTTGCCAGTGATCAAAAACAAAATGCAGTACCGGCTGCGGCAGCTTTCGCCCTTGCAGAGCCCGCCCGATCAGCGCTCTTGACGTTTGATCTGCGCGCCTTTGGCGAGCTGCGCCCTGCTCTGTTTCCAGCAATCGCTGACGCAGTTTGCCTACCTGGGCGTTGCGCCTGAGTGAGTCGTCCTGCCATTGCTTACAAAACGCATTGACGGCATCGGTTGTGCCCGAATCGAAGCCTGCAGAAACGGCAACAACCAGGGCATCAAGTTGCTCCAGCAGGGCTTTCGATGAGCGCCCGCCAGAATCACTCCAGCCACGCCACTCGTGAAAGCTGTCCAACCAGTTCAGTAATAGATCACTGAAGGCCAGGTTGCCCTCAAGATTCATGCGCCATGCCAAATAAAATCGCAACCGGGCAATGCGTAAGGCCAGCGCCGTATGCAGGCCACTGGTTTTGAGGAATACATCCATAATACGATCGGCCACATAGGCCGCATTAATCTGACGCACAGACCAGTCAAGGTGCACAGACCGAAGAACATGGGTTACCCGCTCGTTTCGCTGTTCTGTCCAGCATGAAAACAGCAAAGCTTGCCAATCGTTTGTGGTTTCTGGCGACGGCTTTCCGGCAGGATAAGGAAGGTCGGGGACACGGATACCGGCAAGCACATCATCAATTTTTTCGGCAACCGCCTTCCTCGAGGCCACCTGGTGCGACTTCGGCCTGTTTTGTGACATCCATTCCCCGTGCTCAAGAAGCGTTGAAAAGGCCCAGTAAATAAAGCAGTATAACTAACTCGCCGGGGTTGACCACAACCGGATCCGGCGCTATTCGCGTTAATCTGCGGTCCTGCTGGAATATTGCACAGTACAGCCGGGCGGCAACGAAAAGAATCGGGGAAACAGCAAAACATGTCCGGCAATAAACTTGAAGATTTGAACGTGGCGAGCCAGGAAACACTGATTACCCCTGAAAAGCTCAAACAGGATATGCCGCTCGTTGGCAACGCTGCGCAAACCGTTACAAATGGCCGCCAGGCGATTTACGACATTATTGACGGTAAAGACCACCGCTTGTTCCTGGTGGTAGGCCCCTGCTCTATTCACGATGTTGACGCAGCACGGGATTACGCCTCCCGCCTCAAAAAACTGGCAGACGAAGTCAGCGACACGCTACTCATTGTTATGCGTGTGTATTTTGAAAAGCCGCGAACAACGGTTGGCTGGAAAGGCCTGATCAACGACCCGCACTTGAACGACACGTTTGATATTGAGCGAGGCCTGCATATAGGTCGCCGCCTTCTGCTCGACATCAACGAACTTGGGCTGCCGGTTGCAACCGAGGCTCTGGATCCGATTTCGCCCCAGTATCTTCAGGATTCCATTGCCTGGTCGGCAATTGGTGCCCGCACCACAGAATCCCAGACTCACCGTGAGATGAGCAGCGGCCTTTCAATGGCTATCGGCTTCAAAAATGGTACCGATGGTAGCCTTGATGTTGCCGTGAATGCCATGAAATCTGTTTCTTATTCGCACAACTTCCTGGGCATCGACCAGCAAGGCCAGGTTGCGATCATCCGCACCAAAGGCAACCAATACGGTCATGTGGTTCTGCGCGGAGGCGGAGGCAAACCCAATTACGATTCAGTCAACGTAACGCTTTGCGAACAAGCCCTTGATAAAGCCGGGTTGCGAAAATCCATCATGGTTGACTGCAGCCACGCCAATTCGAGCAAAGACCCTGCCATTCAGCCAATGGTGATGCAGGACGTTAGCCATCAGATTCTTGAAGGCAACACGTCTATCCAGAGCCTGATGATTGAAAGCAATATCAACTGGGGCAACCAGTCTATTCCGGAAAATCTGGCAGATCTGAAGTATGGCGTGTCAGTGACCGATGCCTGCATTGACTGGGACACGACAGAAAAAGCCATCCGTGACATGCGCAATAAGCTGAAAGACGTTCTGCCAAAGCGCACCGCCGTCTAAGCTTTGCGGTGAATGCGTCTAGCCAGCCCAAGGCCACTACACAAACAAAAACGGGGAGCTCTCAAAGCTCCCCGTTTTTGTTTGTGTTCGAGTGCTTTCTCAAGCCGACAAGGTTGGCAAACCCCCAACCCAATCTAACCGATCTCGCAGCGAAACCACATGGCCAACAATAACCAATGTTGGCGCTTGCACGTTTTCTTCCTTTACCCGCTGCACAATCGTTTCGAGATTTCCGGTAACCACGTGCTGCTCCCGAGTGGTGCCCTTGGAAATCAGAGCAACCGGCATGTCCGGGGCCATGCCGTGCAACACCAACTGTTCGCAGATAATCGGCAAACCAACCAACCCCATATAAAACACCAGTGTCTGGTTGTTCTGTACAAAGTCTTTCCAAGGCAAGTCGCAGGTATCGTTTTTTAGATGGCCAGTTACAAAGCGCACCGACTGGGCGTAATCACGGTGGGTCAGAGGAATGCCCGCATAGGCCGCACAGCCAGAGGCCGCTGTAATGCCAGGCACAACCTGAAACCGAACACCGGCAGCCGCCAAGGTTTCGATCTCCTCACCACCACGGCCAAATATAAACGGATCTCCACCCTTGAGCCGAACAACTCGATAACCCTCTTTTGCAAGATCGACCAACCTCTGGTTGATCTGATCTTGCGGCACCGCGTGATTAGCACGCTGCTTACCCACATGGATCATTTCAGCGGTATCCGGAATGAGCGCAAGAATCTCTGGTGACACCAGCCGGTCGTAGAGCACAACTTCCGCCGACGAAATAAGTCGCCAGGCTTTCAGCGTGAGCAATTCCGGATCCCCGGGCCCTGCGCCCACCAGAGCGACTTCACCGGCGGAACTGTTCGGGTTCGAGGTGACCGGGTTGGCCTTGTAGCGAACCGGAGCAGGCCTTGCGCCTTTTAGGGGTAGGGGCTGGTCTGTCATTGGATGCGCTCAACGCCGCCCATATAGGGCTTGAGTACTTGAGGTACAAGAATGCTGCCATCAGCTTGCTGATAATTTTCCATAACCGCAATCAGCGCGCGACCTACCGCCAGACCGGAACCGTTCAATGTGTGAACTGGCTCAGGCTTACCGGTTTCCGGGTTGCGCCAGCGAGCGTGCATACGCCGAGCCTGGAAATCGCGGGCATTGGAGCAGGATGAAATTTCACGGTACTTGCTCTGCCCCGGCAACCACACTTCAATATCGTAGGTTTTCGCGGCGGAAAAGCCCATGTCGCCGCCGCACAACGCAACCAGCCGATAAGGGAGTTCGAGCAACTGGAGCACTTTTTCCGCATGGCCAGTCAATGCTTCCAGCGCAGCCTCCGAATCCTCCGGACGGACCACCTGCACCAGCTCAACCTTATCGAACTGGTGTTGGCGGATCATGCCGCGGGTATCGCGACCGTAGGAGCCAGCTTCACTGCGGAAGCACGGGGTATGACATACCATTTTCAGGGGCAGTTCGGCTGCATCGAGAATCGAATCTGAAACCAGATTGGTAACAGGAACTTCCGCCGTAGGAATCAAGTAAAGCGGATGATCTCCCTGCATCTTGAACAGATCTTCTTCAAACTTAGGCAGTTGTCCCGTGCCGTAAAGCGCCTGTGCGTTAACCAGGTAAGGCACATAGGTTTCGGAATAACCGTGCTCACCGGTGTGCAGGTTAAGCATAAACTGCGCAAGCGCGCGATGTAGGCGCGCTACTGGCCCACGCATTACTGCAAACCGGGAGTGGGCGAGCCGCGTCGCGGTTTCGAAATCCAGGCCTCCGAGCTCGTCGCCCAAGGCCACATGATCCTTGGGTTCAAAATCAAAGGCTTTTGGTGTGCCCCACGTGCGAACCTCAACGTTGTCTTCTTCGCTGTCGCCGGTGGTGACATCTTCATCCGGAAGGTTCGGAATCCCCGCCAGAAAGCTGTTGAGCTCTTCCTGCAAAGTGCGTAACTCTTCCTCGGCTTCGGACTTGCGGGATTTAAGGCTATCTACTTCATCCAGCAAAGGCTGAATGTCTTCGCCTGCCGCCTTGGCTTTGCCGATCAATTTCGACTTTTTGTTTTGCTCGCCCTGCAAGGTCTCCGTACTTACCTGAACGGCCCGGCGGCGCTCTTCAAGTTGCTCAAAGGCGGCCACGTCAAATACGAAATTCTTAATGGCGAGCCGACGGGCGATCTCTTCAGTCTGGTTACGGACGAGTTTGGGGTCGAGCATGGTTATCCTGGATTTTCCGGTTTGCGATGTATGTAGATTGGTTAGCCATTATACCTGTGCCGGCGCTTGTGGCTACCGCCGGCTAAAAAGCTCAGGTATGGCGTTTTCTGGGGCTTTGTTCATTGAGGGCATCAAGCCTCTGGCGTTTTTCGGAAAGTTTGATTTCCAGGCCACGGTTGACTGGCTCATAGTATCTACGGGTGTGAATGGCCTCCGGCAGATAGGATTCGCCTGCGGCGAACGCATCCGGCTCATGGTGGGCATAGCGATAGGATTCGCCGTGCCCCATGCTTTTCAAAAGTTTGGTGGGGGCATTGCGAAGATGCACAGGAACCTCGTAATCCGGATCCTGTTTTATGTCTGCCATACACTGGTTGAATGCCTTGTATACAGCGTCGCTTTTAGGCGAAAGGGCAAGGTAAGTCACCGCCTGTGCCAGCGCCAGCTCCCCTTCCGGGCTCCCCAGGCGCTCTTGGGCGTCCCAGGCATCTTTACTTAGCTGCAAGGCACGGGGATCGGCATTGCCTATATCTTCGCTCGCAATACGCACCAGGCGGCGGGCGACATACAAAGGATCGCATCCCCCATCAAGCATTCGGCATAACCAGTACAGCGCGCCATCTGGGTCTGAGCCCCTTACGGATTTGTGCAGTGCTGAAATCTGATCGTAGAAAACGTCTCCGCCCTTATCAAAACGGCGCAAACTGGTTTGCATCACCTGCTCAAGTTGCTCTGCGGTAACCCGGTTTTTGCCATCGCTATCCGGCTCCGCCAAATCAGCAGAAATCTCCAGAATATTCAGGGCACGCCGAGCATCACCGCCGGAGGCCGATGCCATTACGCTTAGCACCTCGTCTGACACCGCAAGCTGACCACTAAAGCCTTCTTCTGAGGCCAGAGCCCGCCCTAACAAACGCAGAATGTCAGGCTCTTCGAGATTTTTCAGGACATAAACACGGGTGCGGGAAAGCAGAGCGCTGTTAAGCTCGAAGGAGGGGTTTTCTGTGGTGGCACCCACGAAGATGAAGGTGCCGTCTTCGATATGGGGAAGAAATGCATCTTGCTGGCTCTTGTTGAACCGGTGGACTTCGTCCACAAACAAGAGCGTATCCTGGCCTTGGGACAGCTTGCGATTACGGGCTCGCTCAACAATCGCACGGATATCTTTTACGCCGCTAAGCACCGCAGACACAGTTTCAAAACTAAGGTCGCCAACACTCGCCAGCAGCCGTGCGAAGGTGGTTTTGCCAACCCCCGGCGGCCCCCAAAGAATCATGGAGTGCAACTGCCCCTGCTCCACGGCTCTGCGCAGTGGCTTCCCTGGCCCCACAAGGTGCATCTGCCCCACGTAGTCATCCAGGGATTCCGGGCGCATGCGTGCCGCTAGAGGTCGGAACCCGACCTGCTCAGTGAACAGGCTGTTTTGCACTTCAGCCCTCGTCCCGGATTATGTCAACGTCCCCCGGGTACTCAAGTGTAAACGCACTCTTGTCGACGGTTTCGTTAAGCTGAATGTGGTCAAAGCTCAGTACGCTGAGCTGCGACAGGGAATCCTGCATACGCATTTCCTGCAGTTCATTCTTGAAAAACTTCAAACGCAGGGATACAAACAGCGAATCTTCGCTTTTGGGCTCAAGGGTGAATTCCCGGACATCGTCGCTGATTTGGCGACTAGACACCCGGTAGGTCTCTTCCAGATTTTCTACCTCACCACTTAACAGCAATGCAGGCGTGGACTGAACCCGATCGTCCAGTTTATGTACGGTAACCTGTTCCAGGTCAGGGTCAAAAACTTCCACTTTATCTCCATCGCTTACAATAAACTGCGACATGGGCGCGTGGGTTTCCCAGTAAAACAGACCCGGCCTTTTTGCTTTCAGGGAGCCACGGGTTTCCTGCACTTTGCCGCCGTTCTCGTTGACCACAATTTGAATAAAATCGGCCTGGTAGGTTTCATAGCTTGTCAGTACGGAGGCCAGTTCATCCGCCGAACCGTCTTTGTCAGCGGCCATTAATGAGCTGCTAAATAAAAGCGCTACAACCACTGCAAACATGGGCTTTATGGAAAATTTCTGCATAAAATACAACTCCTAATCTCTCGGTGGGGGCGGCGCCAGAACTTCACGGCCACCGTTGTGGCCAGCCGCACTGACAACACCCGATGCTTCCATGGCCTCAACAATGTTGGCCGCCCGGTTATAACCTATCTTGAATTTTCGTTGTACGGAGGAAATCGACACCCGCCGCCCCTCTGTTACAAAGGCTACGGCTTCATCAAACAACGCATCACCTTCGTTATCGCCGCCCTCAGTTAAAGTCGGAACACCTGGCAGGTGCTCACCTTCTGCACCGTTAAGCACATCATCCACATAAACCGGCTCACCCCTTGCTTTCCAGGCACTGACAACCCGGTGAACCTCGTCATCATCCACAAACGCACCATGAACCCGTACAGGGAGCCCGGAGCCAGGCGGCAGATACAACATATCGCCATGGCCCAGAAGTTGTTCCGCGCCACCCTGATCCAGCACTGTGCGCGAATCAATTTTGGATGACACCTGGAACGACATACGGGTGGGAATGTTGGCTTTGATTAGGCCAGTAATTACATCCACAGAAGGCCGTTGGGTTGCCAGGATCAGGTGAATACCGGCCGCCCTCGCCTTTTGGGCGATTCGCGCGATCAGTTCTTCCACTTTTTTACCGACAATCATCATCATGTCGGCAAATTCATCGATAACCACCACGATGAACGGCAAATGCTCGAGTTCCGGGCGCTCTTGCTCGTCGTTGGCCAGATATTCGTCTGGCTTCCAAAATGGATCGAGAAGCGGCTCGCCGGCTTCTGCCGCGTCTTTAACCTTGCGATTGTAGCCAGCGAGGTTTCGAACACCCAAGGTCGCCAACAAACGGTACCTGCGTTCCATTTCCGCTACGCACCAGCGAAGTGCATTTGCGGCCTCTTTCATATCGGTAACAACCGGTGCCAGCAAGTGCGGAATGCCATCGTAGATACTGAGTTCCAGCATCTTGGGGTCGACCATAATGAAGCGAACTTCGTCTGGCCCTGCCTTCAACAACATACTGATCAGCATGGCGTTAACACCCACCGACTTACCAGAGCCAGTGGTGCCGGCAACCAGCAGATGGGGCATTTTTGAGAGGTTAGCAACCATGGGGTTGCCGCCGATGTCGTTACCCAGAGCCATGGTAAGTGCCGAACTGGATTCGCTGAATACTCTTGCGCTGAGCACTTCGCTGAGGCGTACGATTTCCCTTTTTTCGTTGGGAATTTCTATACCTACCACAGACTTGCCCGGGATAACCTCCACAACCCTGACGCTAAGCACGGCAAGTGAGCGGGCCAGATCTTTGGCGAGGTTGGAAATCTTGCTGACCTTCACGCCGGCAGCGGGCTTGATCTCGAAACGAGTGATTACCGGGCCCGGATTCACCTCAACCACTTCAACAGACACGCCAAAATCGCCCAGCTTTTCCTCAAGCAGGCGGGACATGTGCTCAAGGGCTTCTTCTGAGTAGCCGCTTTCTTTGTGCTCTTCGGGAGGATCAAGTAGCGAAATAGGCGGAATCCGGCTTTCGATATCCTCAAGTAGAGAAGATTGTGTACTTTTCCCGTTAGTCGCCTGGGGCCTTTGATCATCCTTCTTGAACGGCGATATTTTCAACGATCGTCCGCCCACCGAAGCAGGCTTGGGCTTGTCCGGGGCTGGCGACGGCTTGCTGGTTTTAACCGGCGCTTCATCGCGGGAACTGAAACTTTCCAACCTTGCGGGTTCCGCCTCTTCAGCGGCGGAGAAACCTTCAAGGCCGGGTTCCATCCGCTCATCCACGGATGTTTGTGGGCTGGCTGGCTTGCGCGGGCCAAAGCCTGGAATCTTGTGCCACCAACGGGGCCGAGATTCATCGTGTTCAGCTGCCGCGGGCGGTTTTTTAAAAGATTCGGTTTTCGCCACTGAGGTAGGCGTATTCTCTGGGGTCGACTCTGCTTTGTCAGAGCTCACGAGCTTTTTCAGGGCTTGCCCCAAGCGCAACGTTAACCCACCCAGCTGATCCATGAGCCAGAACCAGGACAGCCCGACCGTAACCGTTAAAGCAAAGAGGAATATCGCTATCAGTAGCAAGGTGGTTGCGGGCAAGTTAAAAAAGCGCACCATGGCATCGGCAACAGCGGTCCCAAGCACCCCGCCAGACGAGGCAGCCAAGCCAAATACTGAATACAGCGAAAGAAGGCTGGTGGCGGAAAGCAGAATCAACAAAAACCCGCCAAACCGCATCATGAACAAGGGCCAGTGCAAATCCAGAGGTTCGTTTCGGAGGCGGATTAACATAATGGCGTAACCCGCCACCATCATTGGAAACAGGTAGGCCACATGACCGAAGAAATCCATCAGCAGGCTTGCCAGCCAGGCGCCAGACCGGCCAGCTGAGTTAAGCACATTGGTATCATGCCCTATGCTGGCCCAGCCGGGGTCTGCAGGGTTAAACGTTACAAGAGCCATGGATAGGTAAATGCACAGGGCAATGAGCCCAATCACCGCTCCTTCACGCGCACCCTGCGCGGCCAGGCGACGAAAGCGCAGCTGCTTCTCTGACAGTTCTTGTGGTGATTTCTTCGCTTTTGCAGATTCGGCCATGAATGCTCAAACGTTAAGTGTTACTTGCGTTCTGAAGCACCTGAAAACCTCTGTATAAATCTGTTTTCAGATCTTCGACTGCTTCTATACCCACCGAGAGGCGTAACAGGTTTTCGGTTATGCCAGCACTGGACTTGTCTTCCGGAGTCAACCGCCCGTGGGTTGTGGTCGCCGGATGCGTGATGGTGGTTTTTACATCGCCAAGGTTTGCCGTAATTGAAATCATCCGGGTTGCGTCAATAAAGTTCCAGGCTTCTTCACGGCCACCCTTGAGACAAAACGACAGCACCCCACCAAACCCTTTCTGCTGTTTTTTTGCAAGGGCGTGTTGTGGATGGCTTTCAAGCCCTGCGTAATACACATGCTCCACTTCCGGCTGCTGCTCCAGCCACGTTGCTAACTCTAACGCATTGTCACAGTGAGCTCGCATACGGATTGGTAAGGTTTCCAAGCCTTTATGAAAGACCCAAGCGTTAAACGGGCTCATGGTGGGCCCTGCGGATCTCAGAAAGCCATATACTTCGTCCATGAGTTTATCAGGGCCAACAACAACACCGCCCACACAACGGCCCTGGCCATCCAGGTATTTGGTAGCCGAATGAATCACCACATCCGCGCCATGTTCCAGAGGGCGCTGTAACACGGGCGTGCAAAAACAGTTGTCCACTACAAACAGAGCGTTATTGCCATGGGCCAGATTTGCCAGCGCCTCCATATCGGCAACCTCACACAGTGGGTTGGATGGAGTCTCGATGAATAGCATGCGGGTCTCCGGACGCAATGCCGATGCCCACTCATTGGTCGCTGTAAGGCTTACAAACGTGGTTTCAACACCAAACTTTGCCATGTACTTCTGGAACAACACGTTGGTAGTACCAAACACACCACGGGAACAGATGACATGATCGCCGCTTTTTAGCAACGCCATACAGGTGCTCAGAATGGCAGCCATGCCAGATGAAGTTGCAACAGCGCGATCTCCTCCCTCCATGGCAGCTATTCGGGCCTCAAATGCCTGAACCGTGGGATTTGTGAAACGGGAGTAAATATTACCCGGCTCTTCCCCACCAAAACGCGCCGCCGCCTGAGCCGCGCTGCCATAGACAAAACTGGACGTGGGAAAAATCGCGTCACTATGTTCCAGCTGAGCAGTCCGGATCTGCCCTGCCCTCACCGCCAGAGTATCCAGAGACACACCCTCAAGATCCGATTCGGGGATCTGTACAGTTTCTTCGCGGTGAAAAGTCATGAGCGTCTCCTGGTAAGGCTCGGTGATCAGTCTTCGTCGTTGTGGAGGTCAATGATGCCGTTGTCGCCCGAGGTCGCATCTGCGCCTCCGGAGCGAGTGACATCGTTACGGGCTTCATCGAGGCGATTGAGGTACGCAGCGTCAATATCACCGGTTACATATTCCCCCGTAAACACCGAACACTCCCATCCATCAATGCTGTCATTCACATCGCTGACACACGTTACAAGATCTTCAAGGTCTTGGTACAGCAGCCAGTCTGCCCCGATCAATTCGCGGATTTCATCAACGGTTTTATCGTGAGCAATCAACTCTTTGGCTGATGGCATATCAATGCCATAAACGTTGGGGTAGCGCACCGGTGGCGCTGCCGACGCAAAGTAAACCTTCCTGGCACCCGCATCACGGGCCATCTGCACAATTTCCTTGCAGGTGGTGCCGCGAACAATGGAATCATCCACCAGCATTACGTTTTTACCCCGGAACTCAAGGTCGATAGGGTTCAGTTTTTGGCGCACAGACTTTTTGCGCATAGTCTGGCCCGGCATGATGAACGTCCGGCCTATATAACGGTTTTTGATGAAGCCTTCGCGGAATTTCAGGCCTAACCGGTGGGCCATTTGCATGGCAGATGTCCGGCTGGTATCGGGAATAGGCATAACAACATCGATATCGTGATCCGGGCGCTCACGCAGCACTTTATCTGCCAGGGTTTCACCCATGCGCAAACGAGCCTTATACACGGAGACTCCATCCATGATGGAGTCTGGACGCGCAAAATAGACATGCTCGAAAATACAAGGGTAAAGACGAGGGTTATGAGCACACTGCTGGGTATACAGTGTGCCGTCGGTTTCAATATAAACGGCTTCCCCGGGGGCAATGTCCCGCACCAGCGTGTAGCCAGCAGCACTCAGGGCAACACTCTCGGACGCAATCATGTATTCCTTACGGCCAGACTCATCGGTCCGTTCACCGTAACATGCTGGGCGGATGCCGTTAGGATCGCGGAAACCAACAATGCCATGCCCCGTAATCATGGCGATAACCGCATAGGCACCGGCACAACGTTGATGAACAGCGCTTACAGCTGAAAAAATATCATCTTTTGTAGGGTCAAGCTTGCCCAACTTTTGCAGTTCGTGGGCAAACACGTTCAGTAGTACTTCCGAATCCGAGTTGGTGTTGATATGGCGCAGGTCGGTACGGAACAGATCGCGGCTCAGTTCGTCGACGTTGGTCAGGTTTCCGTTGTGGGCCAGAGTAATGCCGTAAGGGCTGTTCACATAGAAAGGCTGCGACTCTGCAGAGCTGGCACTTCCTGCGGTTGGGTAACGCACATGACCTATGCCTACGTTGCCCACCAACCGGTGCATATGACGCGTGTGAAAAACATCCCGAACCAGACCGTTGTCTTTGCGCAGATAAAAACGTTCATCCTGAAAGGTAACAATGCCCGCCGCGTCCTGGCCTCGGTGCTGAAGTACAGTCAGCGCATCATAAAGCGACTGATTGACGTTGGAAGTACTGACGATGCCGACAATGCCACACATGGATTAGGTAATCTCCGGGCGTTAATATGAATGTTAGCGAGATGCGGACGTGGGTTCCACGGCCTTTTGAGAATCCGTCTCTAGAAAGCGGGCGAACTCATCACCGAATGTTCGCCTGGACCAGTCTTCAACCACCGCTAAGCGGTCAATCATCACTGACGTCCGCCACCAGGTATCCTGGGCCAGAGGCGTGTAACGGATAAACGCAATCGCGACAATAACTACAACAATGCCGCGCAGCATCCCAAACCCCATGCCCAGCACTCGGTCGGTGGCTGAAAGCCCGGTGGCGCGAACCAGATGGCCAATCATGTTGTTAATGATCGCGCCAACGATGAGTGTTCCGAAAAAGAGAATGGCAAACGCTGCTATCAATCGTACAAGCGGTGTTTCAACCGTGTTCTCGAGCAGAGCCTGCATCTGGGGATGAAAGGTTCGGGCAAGTATGAATGCGCCAATCCAAGTAACCAGAGACAGTGCTTCTTTTACGAAACCCCGTTTCAGGCTGATGAGAGTGGAAACTGTAATGAGGGCAATGATGACCCAGTCAATCCAGATCAGCGCGTCCATGGAAATCCCGGTGGAGAAAAGGAAGCGCGAATTCTATCAGGAAACCCGGGCGCGCCAAACCGCCTGAGTGATATAAAGCAGATTAAAAGCGTTATTTGTCGCCAGAGGTGACCAGACTGTTCAGGCTGAACGCTTTATCAAGTGTGCGCTTTGCAGCTTCTGCCTTGGATTTCTCAGCGAAAGGGCCGCTGAAAACTCGTGTAAGGGTGTTATCCCCACGAACGACTTCCTGAAGATGGGAGCTGTAACCTTTCTCACGAACCTTATCCCGCAGGCGCCGAGCATTGTCGCCATTGCCAAAGCTGCCCAACTGCACAACCCACGCACCTTCTAAAGACCGTGTAAACTCGGCATTTGCTTTCTCGGTACTCTCCGGAGACTCAGTCGCTTGCTGAACGGGCTTGGGTTGCGAGGGTTCAGGCTGGGGGGGTGCCGGCTGAGCCGCTGGCTCATCGTTCTCGAGAATACGGAAATCCTGACTGGCTGAACTTGAATTGGCCGCTTGGTCTTGCTGATACGGAGGTGTCGGTGCTATATCCGACTCCGGCGCTTCAACTTCCGGGAAAGGCGGCTCTTCGGGAATGTTGATAGACGTGGAGGTGCGCTCTGAGTGAGGCTCATCGAAGACCATAGGAACAAAGATAACAGCCAGCGAAACCAGCACCAGCGCTCCAATTATTCTCTGTTTCAGTCCATCCACGTTACTTGGCTCCCCATTCATTTTTCTTGCGACATACTAACCGCCCACTCGCCATAACTCAAAGCCCTGAAGCGGGCTATGGACAAAGTTTAAGACGGGGTCTTCGAGCTTAAAAAAACAGCCTGCGCGCTTCCGCAACAGTGAAAAATGAGCCAAATACAATAATAATGTCATTAGAGGCAGCACCGGCTTTCGCTGCCGCGACAGCATTAGCTACAGAATCATGAACGCTCACCTGCTCCAGATCACAAGGTGCGAGTTTTGCTCTCAATGTTTCTGCGCCCAAACCTCGCGGCACATCAAGCCCGGCCAAATGCCAGGAATCTACAACGGGAGCCATAGCCTGGGCCACGCCTTCCACATCCTTATCCATAAGTGCAGCGTAAACGGCATGAATCTTCCGGCCACCAACTTTCAGCGCTTTAAGCCGTGCGGATAGCCAGTTGGCAGCATGGGGGTTATGACCCACATCTACATACAGATCGGGGCTCCGCTCGAGGCGCTCAAACCGCCCCGGTACACTTACCTGAGACAGAGTATTTTCCAGAACAGATATGCTTATACCGGGATCAAGTGTCCGCATTGCCATAACCGCAGCGGCCGCACTTTGGACCGGCAACGGCCCAGTGGGTAGGCGGATGGCATGGTCCTGACAATGCAGAGTGGCAGAGGCTTCGCCATTGTCTGCTAGCGTTTCACGGATGGTGTAATCCTGCCCTGCTCTGACCAGCGCCACCTTCTGAGCAACTGCCTGTTGCAGAACGGAGTTTGGCGGATCTATATCGGCGACAATCGCCGGTATACCCGGCCGAAGAATACCGGCCTTTTCAAACCCAATGACTTCACGGTTGTCACCTAGAAACGCCACGTGATCAATATCCACAGAGGTGATAATCGCAAGATCCGCATCTATCACGTTTACAGCATCCAAGCGGCCACCAAGGCCCACTTCAAGAATCCAGTCCTGGACGCCAGACTCGCCAAGCGCAACAAACGCCGCAAGAGTGCCAAACTCAAAATAGGTAAGCGTGACAGAGCCACGAGCTGACTCAACCTTTTCGAACGCCGATATCAGGGTCGCGTCGTCAACGTCTTTGCCGTCAATCCGGATGCGTTCGTTGTAGTTCTGAAGGTGCGGTGAGGTATAGGCGCCGGTACGCCGGCCCGAGGCCTGCAAAAGAGCCTCAAGGGTGGCAACGGTGCTGCCCTTGCCGTTGGTTCCGGCAACTGTAATCACCCGTGCCGCTGGCTTTTTCCGGAACAGGCGGCGTAACACCACAAGAACCCGGTCAAGCCCAAGATCAATTTCGGTAGGGTGGATAGATTCCAGCCAAGACAACCACTGTTGAAGAGTAGCACCAGCCCCCGGTGCTTTCGGGGGCTGTGATTTCGATTTACTCAGCTGGGACATCAACGTCTGGTTTTTCCGTTATCTCAAATTCAATAGGCTCGTCTGTTCCAGGCCGTTCTTGCCCGGCGAACTTGGCCAGCACGTGCGCAATACGTTCGCGCATCTGATGACGATGAAGAATCATGTCGATTGCCCCGTGCTCCAGCAAAAACTCGCTACGCTGGAAACCTTCGGGTAATTTTTCGCGAACCGTTTGTTCTATCACTCGCGGCCCCGCAAAACCAATCAGGGCATTCGGTTCGGCAATATTGAGATCCCCAAGCATCGCAAGACTCGCAGATACTCCGCCAAATACCGGATCCGTCATCACCGAAATGTAAGGTATGCCTTCCTGCTTCATGCGTTCAAGCACAGCCGCGGTTTTGGACATTTGCATAAGCGAGAGAATGGCTTCTTGCATCCTAGCGCCACCACTGGCGGAAAAACAGACCAGAGGAATACGCTCTGCAAGTGCAACATTGGCCGCCTGCACAAATTTTTCTCCAACAACCTGTCCCATGGAGCCACCCATAAACCCAAACTCAAAGGAGCAGGCTACCAGCGGAACACCCAACGTTTTGCCTTTCTTGGCAATAAGGGCATCTTTCTCCCCCGTGGCTTTCTGAGCCTGGGCAAGACGATCTTTGTAGCGCTTGGTATCCTTGAACTTCAGTCTGTCCCAAGGCTCCAGGTTTTCGCCGATTTCTTCCCGCCCCTCTTCATCAAGAAAAATGTCGAGACGGCGACGGGCAGCAACCCTCAGGTGATGATTGCATTTGGGGCAAACATCCAGGTTTCTCTCCAATTCCGGCTTGTAGAGAAAGGCGCCACACTTAGGACACTTTTTCCAAAGCCCTTCCGGCACGCCTGTTCTGCGATTGGATTCCGAGCGAATTTTGCCCGGCATTATCTTGTCCAGCCAGTTACTCATGGTTTTATCCTGTCCTTTGATTCCAGTCGGCCCCTACCTTTCGGGTCAGGAAGCCAGGCTGTCCAGTGCTTCACGCATCGGGTTGAGCAGATCCGTCAGTGCCCGTTTAAGCGCTTCGATATCTGCCTGATTTTTGGCTATTGTATCGACTAACACGCTGCCAACAATTACACCATCGGATACCCGTCCAACCGCTGCGGCTGTTTCTGCATCGCGGATACCAAAGCCGACGCCAACGGGCAATGCCGTCAATTCATGGATATGCGCCACTTTGGCGGCTACTTCATCCACGTTTATTTTGGCAGCTCCGGTTACACCGTTAAATGAAACATAGTACACATATCCCGAAGAGTGATCGGCAATTGCACGAATTCTGTCATCGGTAGTGGTTGGCGCCAGCAAGAAAATGGGATCCAGCCCTCTCTCGGAGAACAGCGGCGCGACCTCATCGGCCTCTTCAGGCGGAAGATCCACCGTAAGAACACCATCGACTCCCGCTGCTACTGCAGCATCTGCAAAGGTTTCGTAGCCCATGGCCTCAATAGGATTAAGATAGCCCATCAAAACCACTGGTGTTGTGTTATTGGTTTCTCGGAACTTGCTTACCATCGCCAGAACCCGGCGCAACGACGTGCCGTGCTTGAGTGCCCTCTCACAGGCCAACTGAATCACCGGGCCATCGGCCATGGGATCAGAGAACGGCACGCCCAGCTCGATGATATCAACCCCGGCATCGACCATAGTGTGCATTAGCCCCACGGTCTCATCTGGGTGGGGATCACCGGCGGTAATAAAGGGAATAAGTGCCTTTCGGCCTTGTCCTTTGAGGGTTTGAAGAACCCCTTCAATTCGGCTCATGCCTGCTCCTGTCAGTTATTCAGATTTCAATACCATCTAACTGTGCAACGGTATGAATGTCTTTATCGCCGCGACCAGATATGTTGATGACGACCATCTGATCTTTATCCATCGTGGCTGCAAGCTTTACGGCGTAAGCGACCGCGTGGGCAGTTTCCAGCGCAGGCATGATACCTTCAACCAAGGTGAGCATGCGAAACGCTTTTAGCGCCTCATCGTCGGTTACCGACACATAGTTAGCCCGCCCGATATCTTTTAACCAACTGTGCTCTGGCCCTACACCGGGATAATCCAGACCTGCACTGACCGAGTGAGTGCTTGAAATCTGGCCGTTTTCATCTTCCATCAAATACGTGCGGTTACCATGAAGCACCCCCGGGCGGCCAGCACACAAAGGCGCCGCATGCTGCCCCGTTTCGATACCAAGCCCACCGGCTTCCACACCGTAAAGTTGTACGGATTCGTCGGTCAGAAACGGATAAAACATACCAATAGCGTTGGATCCTCCGCCTACACAAGCAACCAGGGCGTCTGGTAACTTCCCGGTTTTCTCCAACGACTGACGGCGAGTTTCACGACCGATGACTGACTGAAAATCGCGAACCAGCAGCGGGTACGGATGCGGGCCCGCAACCGTGCCGATAATGTAGAAGGTCTCTTCAACATAAGTGACCCAGTCACGCATGGCGTCGTTCATGGCGTCTTTAAGCGTGCGGCTTCCGCTTTCTACCGGGTGCACCTGGGCACCAAGAAGCTTCATGCGATAAACGTTCAGGGATTGGCGCTGTACGTCTTCAGCTCCCATAAAAACGTGGCACTCAAGCCCCAAGCGCGCACACACCGTTGCGGTAGCAACACCATGCTGTCCGGCGCCGGTTTCAGCGATGATCCGCTTCTTACCTAAAAAGCTAGCCAACAGGGCTTGGCCAATGGTGTTGTTTATCTTGTGTGCACCGGTGTGATTAAGATCTTCGCGCTTCAGCCAAATTTGGGCTCCGCCGGTTTCCCGGGTCAGTCGCTCAGCAAAATACAGCGGACTGGGGCGGCCGACATAATCTGCAAGATCTTTGTCGAAGGTGGCCTGGAACTCAGGATCCTTTTTTAGCCGAAGGTATTCTTTTTCGAGAGTCATCAGGGAATCCATCAACGTCTCGGAAACGAATCGTCCGCCAAAGGCGCCAAAATGCCCCCGCGTATCTGGCAATGCAGCCAGCATTTCTTCAGTCAGTTTTTCAGACACGGTCAACCTCTCTATTAGACACGGTGAGCCTCTTTAACAAAGTCAGAAATTTTTTCGATGTCTTTGATGCCTTTAGCTTTTTCAACACCACCGCTAACATCAACAGCCCAGGGCTTCACCTTTTCAACAGCGTCGGCCACATTAGCAGATGACAAACCACCGGCCAATATAAGGGGCAGCGGGCGCTCTGAAGGAATCAAATCCCAGTTAAATGAGTGTCCGGTGCCTCCGTAACGGTCAGGATCCCAAGCATCTATTAAAAGCCCAGCGGCTTGACGGTATTCGCGCATAGCCCGTTCAATCTGCCCGGCTTCGCGAACCCTCACAGCCTTTATCCAGCGCCGGCCAAACCGGTTGCAGAACTCTGCGGTTTCATCGCCGTGAAACTGAAGCAAGTCCAGTGGAACCCTATCAAGAACCTCTCTGACGAACGCTTCAGACGGATTCACAAACAGCCCAACAACAGAAACAAACGCAGGCACGTTCCGGGCAAGAACCTCGGCCTGTTCAATGGTAACGGCGCGGGGGCTGGGGTCATAAAACACAAACCCCAGGGCATCGGCCCCCGCATCAACGGCAGCTCCAACATCCCCAATACGGGTTAAGCCACAGATTTTGACGCGTGTACTCATGGCGCTTGTACCGGTTTTTGCTTCAGATGAATATGCGTTGGATACACCGGACTGTTTTCGGCTTTGTTGAACCAGGGTCTTAAAAAGGCCGGGCCACATTCAGCTGCTGGCAAAGGAAAACCTTCCGGATACCCCACATCGACCAAATACAAGCCATGGGGCGGCGCGGTCACTCCGGCTAGCGTTCGATCCTTGGCTAGCAGTATGTCATGAATCCATGATAACGACTTACTTCCAGTGCCTACAGCCATGAGGGCCCCGGCAATATTTCGAACCATGTGGTGCAAAAAAGCGTTAGCCTGCACATCAATTACGACGAAGTGGCCTTTTCGGGTTACGTTTATCTGCTCAAGAAAACGAACCGGTGTTCGGGATTGGCACCCAGCAGCGCGAAATGACGAAAAGTCATGCTCACCAACAAGCGCCTGAGCTGCTTCGTGCATACGCTCTGCGTCCAGCTCGCGAAAGATCCAGCTTACCTGCCCGCGCTGTATGCCGGGCCTTACAGGGCTATTATAGATAACGTAGCGATAACGCCGGTAAATTGCAGAAAACCTGGCATGAAAATCATCACTACCGTTTCCTGCCCAGTGTACGGCAATGTCAAACGGCAATGCGGTGTTGATGCCCATAACCCATGAACGAAGGCTACGAATGGAAGGCGTCTCAAAGTGTGCGACCTGGTAACTTGCGTGCACCCGAGCATCGGTGCGACCGGCACAAACCAGATCTACTGGATGGTCTGCAACTTTCGCTACGGCTTTCGCCAGCTCTGCCTCTACCGAACGAACTCCGGACTTCTGCAACTGCCAGCCATGAAAGCTGCGACCGTCGTATTCAAAAGCGAGAGCAACTCGCCCACCGCCGATGGCGTTATCCGCTGTGAGTTCCTGAGGGTAGAGAAACAAGTGTGAACCCGAAAAGTATGTTGCTGTAAAAACAAAACGCCGGCTGAGTGCCGGGATAATCCCCGGCGGCCGGCGTTTGCTGCCTCGATAATCCGATTATAACGGATCAGGACAGATTTTTAAGCAGATCCTGAGCTTCAGATTTCTGCTCGCCATCTCCTTCGAGAGCGACTTCTTCAAGAATGTCACGGGCACCGTCACTGTCACCCATCTCGATATAAGCCCTTGCCAAGTCAAGCTTGGTCGCGGCTTCGTCAGTTCCGGCGAGGAAATCAAAATCATCGTCGTCACCCAGATCGTCTTCATCGAGATTGGGAACGGGTGATTTCGAAGCTTCATCCCGAACTTCATCAGAAGCAACCGGGAGCTCTTCATCTACAAGGGCATCATCCGACTCTTCAGTTAAATCCCCAAGGGATTCTATACCTTCAAGATCGTCATCGTTCAGGTCGTCTTCACGGAGGCTATCTTCAAGTTCCAGCTCATCGTCCAGAGACAACTCGTCGCCTTCAAAAACAGCATTGGCGGAATCTGCAGAATCCGAGAACTCCTCCATAAGGGCGAGATCCTCATCGGATACATCAAGCTCCAAATCGTCAAGCGTAGACTCTTCCATTTCGAAACCACCAAGCTCCTCGTCTTCACCCGCAACCTTATCCAGCTCAGCATCCAGCTCGTCCAGGAAAGACTCGTCGAGAGAATCAATCCCCGTGCTTTCGTTGTCCATACCAAACTTCAGCGAATCGTCAAGTGAGTCCTCAAGGGGTTCATCAGCCTCCGGCTCATCCAGATCTATTTCCAAGGAAGAGAAATCACTTTCCTCTTCGGCAACATCTTCTGGCACTTTACTTTTAGCTTCAGCTTCCGGTAGTTCAAGCCCTGACAGATCGTATTCGATCAGGCCATCATCCCCGTCTTTCGCTTCCTCTTCACCGGTGTCAGTGTCGTTGTCAGTCTCTGAAGACTGTTCTACGTCATCGGAGGCATCAAGATCGAAATCGGCGAAAGCAGAATCGATTTCACTGAACTCGCTGTCTCTCTGCTCTGATTCTTCCGCCTCAAACTCATTGGAAACCTCAGAGTCTTCGACAAACGATCCAGAGCGAAGCTGTGATTCAAGGTCATCAATGCTAGGTATTGATTCAGCTTCTTCGAGCCGGGAGCGCAGCTCATTTGCCTGGGCAATCGCTTCATCGTCGTTCAGGGCCTCAACTTCGCCAAACTGCTTCTCGAACGACTCGCGGTCCTGGTTATCTGCATAGACCCCAAGGAGCTTCAGGCGCAGGTCTGTGCGGCTAGGCTCGCGGGAAATAGCCGTCTCCAAAACCTCACCAGCTTGATCGTAACGACCATAAGCAACATAGGCATCGGCTTCTTCAAGCGCATCGCCGGCAGGACTTTGCTCCGGCTCGCCATCATCGAGGCTTAGGTCAAAGCTATCGTCTGGCCCATCAGTATCGCTATTCAGTTGCTCATAAAATGCTTTTTCGCGGTTTGCACTGCGCCGCGCAAGAAGTAGTAGAAGCAACAGAAGAAGAATCAGGCCACCACCCAGGGCAATCTGATACATGGTGTTGCCGGTGATCGCATCGATTACGTTACCCGGGAAGCCTTTGTCGGCTGCGGGCGCGGACGCGGGCTTTGGCTGAGCCTTGGCGTCAGGAGCGTCGGCTTGAGCAGACTGTATTGTTTGCTCGCCAGCATCTTCAGCGGCCGGTTGTGCGCCAGACTCAACTTCCGACTCGGCAACTTCAGCCTCGCTGGATGCGGTGCCTCCCTGCTCTGCTTCTGAAGGCGCCTCAGAGGCGTCTTTTTCGCCTGTGCCAACATTTTCTGCAATAACCGACGAGCTAGCAGCTTCTGCCGGGCTTGCCTCGATGCCCGGCTCCATTGCATCGCTATTAGTTGCATCGGTAGCGGTTTCAGCTGTATCAATCGCGGCGCCACTGTCGCCAGTCTTCTGAGCATTTTGGGCTGCGGCATCATTCACTGCAGCGCCTTGCTGAACCTCTGCAAGCTGATTGTTTTTCAGTTCGATTAAACGCTGCAGCGTCTTTACCTGATCCTGTAGATCGTTAACGCGGGTATTGAGTTCGTCGTTTTCGCGGCGCGCGCTTTCGAGTTCCTCCATGGCCACAGCTGCACCTGCATCCACGCCACCGGCAAGCTGGCCATTGCCACCTGCGGAACCACCCTCGGCCTCACTCCGACCACCTTTGTCATCGGCAACCAGGAGTTTTAGCTCATCACCACTAGTTGACACATTTCCTGCACCGCCACTCTTGGGCTGCTGTGCCGGTGTAGCGTCAACCGTGCGTTTCGGATTCTGGAATTCCTGATTCTGCTGCGCAACCACTTGGATCGCCTCAGCACGGCTGCGGTTGCGGATCTGGCCTGCGGTGGGGACACGCAGAACCTGGCCACGCTTTAGCCGATTGATGTTGTTACTAATGAATGCGTCCGGATTCAGATCCTGCAGTGCCAGCATGACTTGCTGCATAGAGAGGCTGTTATCCGGGCGAACCGAGGAAGCAATGGTCCAAAGAGTGTCAGAGGGGCCTGTAGGGCCGAAAGTATCCGACCTATAACCACTTCCGCTGGATTGCTCTACCCGTGCCTGGCGGCGAACCGACTCAGAGCTGCGGGCAGAGGGTGCGGGGCGTGATTGAGCATTCGATGGGGCCCGCACCGTCTCGGAAACACCGGATTCTTCGGCATAAACCGGTGGATCGACCAAAACGGCGTATTCGCGCATCAACCGTCCATTGGGCCAAGTGAGCTCCAGCAGAAAGTTGAGGTACGGCTCTCTCAGTGGTTCACGTGAGGAGACATTCACCACCAGGCTGCCATTGGCGAGGGTCGTTACGTCAAAACGAAGTTTTCCAAGAAATTGGTTCCGCTCCAAGCCCAGTCGCTGGTAAGCCCTTTCCGGGGCTATGTTCACAAACACGTCGCCGGGATCAACACCCTGGCTTTGTGGCAGAACAATTTCGGCGTCCATCGGTTCATTCAGATAGGACTGAAGTTCAATTTCACCCAGCCCGAGGGCTTGAGCAACGCCCGAACCGAGCCCTCCCGCCAACGCCAGTGCAACCGCAAGCTTGCGTACCTTCATGCTTTTTCCTTTCCAGTCTCCGTTATCCGCGACTGTTTTTTTAACAGCATCGGACGAGGTGGGGTGACTTCCGTCTGGATTATTCTGGATTAATATGTCGCGTCTTTAACTTTCAGCCCGGCAAGTATTGTTGATAAAGTCTCTTTTATCAATCAATCAGCTGCAATCCTTGCACCATTTATTTATCAGTCGCACGGAACTCCCTAGTGCCCCTGAAAATAACAGGGGCGGAGCCTGAAATCAGCCTCCGCCCCCTAACCGGTTTCCTGAAACCGGACACAGTTGGCATTAATTGCCTCTGTGTAACATTTCTTAACGCTCCTGCAAGATTCGTAACATGCGGCGCAAGGGCTCAGCGGCCCCCCACAGCAGTTGATCGCCTACAGTAAACGCAGAAATATACTCCGGCCCCATGGCCAGTTTACGGATGCGTCCGATAGGCACACTCAACGTGCCAGTTACCTTGGCAGGGGTCAGTTCCGCAATGCTCGCATCACGATCATTAGGGATAACCTTAACCCAATCGTTGGCTTTCGCCAGAATGGATTCTATTTCCGCGACCGACAGATCTTTCTTCAGCTTGATGGTCAGCGCCTGGCTATGGGAGCGCATGGCACCAATTCGCACGCAAAGGCCATCAATAGGAATCGGGTTGTCCGAGCGACCAAGAATTTTGTTGGTCTCTACCCCAGCCTTCCACTCTTCCTTGCTCATGCCGTTATCAAGTTGCTTGTCGATAAACGGGATAAGGCTGCCTGCCAGAGGCACCTGGAAGTGCTCGGTAGGAAACTCGCCGGAACGCATGGTTTCGGTTACTTTGCGGTCAATCTCCAGAATCGCCGAAGACGGGCTTTCCAGTTCCTCCCCAACGCTGCGGTTAAGCTCACCCATCTGGTTAAGCAGTTCGCGCATGTTCTGAGCGCCGGAGCCAGATGCGGCCTGGTAGGTCATGGGAGACACCCACTCGATCAGGTCCTGTTCCAGCAGACCACCAAGGGCGAGCATCATCAGGCTAACTGTGCAGTTACCACCTACATAATCTTTCACGCCGCTTTCCAAAGCTGCGTCGATCACGTTGCGGTTAACCGGATCCAGAACAATAACCGAGTGATCCGCCATCCGCAGTGCAGAGGCCGCATCAATCCAGTAACCCTTCCAGCCTGCATCACGCAGCTTTTGATAAACCGCATTGGTGTAATCGCCGCCCTGACACGTCAGCACCACATCCAGGGTTTTAAGGGTTTCAATATCAAAGGCATCCTGTAAGGGTGGAACCCCCTCTTTACCCACATCAGGCGCTGGCTGACCAGTCTGCGACGTGGAGAAAAATACCGGATCGATATCGCTAAAATCATTTTCTTCGCGCATGCGCTGCATGAGCACTGAGCCCACCATGCCACGCCAACCTACAAGTCCAACTCGCTTCATGTGCGACCCTTGAACCTCAATTTATGCCCACCCTCAGCCTTTATCGCTGGCAGGGACAGGATGAATGATCCCGCAGCAACCGCGTCGTGTTGCTATCAGGTATTGTCGTAAATTACAGAGCAGCCAGTACCGCATCACCCATTTCACGGGTAGAAACCCGGGTACCGTCTTCCGACATAATATCGGCCGTACGGAGGCCCTGATCCAATACTTTATTTACTGCCGCTTCAATGGCCGCTGCTGCCTTTTCTTCGTCAAGACTGTACCGCAACATCATTGCGGCGCTGATGATCGTAGCCAGCGGATTGGCGATACCTTTACCGGCGATATCCGGCGCTGAACCATGGCAGGGCTCATACATGCCCTGCTTTTCAGAGTTCAACGAAGCCGATGGCAACATACCGATTGAACCAGTAAGCATGGCCGCTTCGTCTGATAGAATATCACCAAACATGTTGCCAGTCACAATCACGTCGAACTGCTTGGGCGCGCGAACCAGCTGCATCGCGGCATTATCAACGTACATATGAGACAACTCTACGTCCGGGTATTCGCTCTGTAGCTCGTTCATGATTTCCCGCCACAAAACGGTTACTTCCAGCACGTTGGCCTTATCCACCGAGCACAATTTTTTGCTGCGCTGCTGTGCGGCTTCAAACGCAACACGGCCAATGCGGCGAATTTCAGACTCTGTATAAGCGTAGGTGTTGTAGCCCTGACGCTCGCCACTTTCCAGCTGACGAACACCCCGTGGCTGACCGAAGTAAATCCCCCCGGTAAGCTCGCGCACAATCATGATATCAAGACCCGAAACCACCTCGGGCTTGAGGGACGATGCAGACGCCAATTGCGGGTAAAGAATAGCAGGGCGCAGGTTAGCGAACAGTTTCAGATTTGAACGCAGGCCAAGTAGCCCCTTCTCAGGCCGCTTTGCCATGGACAGGCCGTCCCACTTTGGACCACCTACAGCCCCCAGTAAAATGGCATCGGCTTTGCGTGCTTTTTCTAGAGTCTCATCCGGTAACGGATTATCTGTTTCGTCCAGTGCGGCACCGCCCACCAAGCCCGACTCAAAAGTGAGTTTCAGGTTAAATTTTTCATTAATGGCGTGCAGGATTTTTTCAGCTTCCGCAACGATTTCCGGGCCTATGCCGTCACCCGGCAGAAGAAGTACAGTTCTGGACATAATGAACTTCCAAATCTCTGAATGCCGGGCCTCACAGGCCCGACAAGTTAATGGTTGCCAGATAGCGCAAAGCGCATCCGGCTTAAACTAGATATCGCCTGTACAGCGATGTACCCAAAGGCAAGCTTATTGCCCAGCACCAAACAACCAAGGTGCCGTTTTCCGGCGCTGATCTTCGTAGGATTTGATGCGTTCAGCGTCTTCAAGGGTAACGCCAATGTCATCGAGACCATTGAGCAAGCAGTGACGACGGAAATCATCCACGTCGAAACTGAAAGACTCACCAGACGGTGTAATCACGGTTTTCGCTTGCAAGTCTACCGTCAGCTTATAGCCTTCCGCAGCCTCAGCTTCCTGAAACAGCTTATCCACAATTTTTTCTTCAAGAACAATAGGTAATAAGCCATTCTTAAAGCAGTTATTGTAGAAAATATCAGCAAAGCTGGGCGCAATAATCACCCTGAAGCCGTAATCATCAAGAGCCCAAGGCGCGTGTTCGCGGCTGGAGCCGCAGCCAAAATTACTACGGGCCAAGAGTACACTGGCGTTTTTGTAACGCGGCTGGTTAAGCACAAAATCCGGATTCAGCGGGCGCTGGGAGCTGTCTTGGTCCGGCTGCCCTTCATCAAGGTAGCGCAGCTCATCAAACAGATTCGGGCCGAAGCCCGTACGCTTGATGGACTTCAAAAACTGCTTGGGAATAATCATGTCCGTATCCACATTGGAACGGTCCATGGGGGCCACAAGGCCCTGGTGTTGCGTAAATGCGCGCATGGTTCAGTTCTCTCCTGTGGCTCAGTTCAGCAGTTCGCGAACATCAACAAAATGGCCGGCTATTGCGGCGGCGGCTGCCATGGCGGGGCTCACCAAGTGAGTACGTCCACCAAAGCCCTGCCGACCCTCAAAGTTACGGTTAGAGGTAGAGGCACAGTGCTCGCCCTGCCCCAACTTATCGGCGTTCATGGCCAGGCACATAGAGCAACCAGGGTCACGCCACTCAAGGCCTGCTTCAATGAAAATCTGGTCAAGCCCTTCCGCTTCTGCCTGTGCTTTAACCAAGCCGGAACCCGGCACAACCATGGCCTGCATGAGACTTTCTGCAACCTTGCGCCCCTTAACCACAATGGCCGCTTCCCGCAGGTCTTCAATACGGCTGTTGGTGCAGGAGCCAATAAACACCCTGTCCAGCTTGATGTCTGTAATCGCCTGGTTTGGCTGCAAGCCCATGTACTTCAGAGCCCGCTCAATGCCTTCGCGTTTGATCGGATCTTCTTCTTTCGCGGGATCCGGCACATGGCCGTTAATGCCAACAACCATTTCCGGCGAAGTGCCCCAGCTAACCTGCGGCAGAATCTCTGCAGCGTCTAGCTCAACAGTTTTATCAAATACTGCATCCAAATCGCTGTGCAGCGTGCGCCAGTATTTAACGGCAGCGTCCCAAGCTTCGCCCGTGGGCGAGAACGGCCTGCCTTTCACGTATTCGATTGTGGTTCCATCAACAGCAACCATTCCCACTCGCGCACCGGCTTCAATGGCCATGTTACAAATGGTCATTCGTCCTTCCATGCTGAGGTTCTGAATAGTCTCACCACCAAACTCGATGGCGTGCCCAGTGCCGCCGGCAGTACCGATTTTGGCAATGATTGCCAGCACCACATCTTTGCCGGTAACACCCTTGCCAAGCTGGCCGTTCACCTTAACCAGCATGTTCTTCATTTTTTGCTGAACCAGGCACTGGGTAGCCAGCACATGCTCAACTTCAGACGTACCTATACCGTGGGCAAGGCAGCCAAACGCACCGTGAGTAGACGTATGAGAGTCACCGCAAACAATGGTCATGCCCGGCAGGGTTGCGCCCTGCTCTGGCCCGATCACATGCACGATACCCTGGCGTTGATCCATAATCTTGAATTCAAGAATGCCAAACTCATCGCAGTTCTTGCCCAGAGTTTCGACCTGAATACGGGAAACCGGATCAACAATGCCCTCAATGCCTTTCGCGCGATCAGTCGTGGGCACATTATGATCTGGCGTAGCCAGGTTGGCATCGATGCGCCAAGGCTTACGATTTGCCAGGCGCAGCCCCTCAAAAGCTTGAGGCGAGGTTACTTCGTGCAATAATTGACGATCGATGTAAATCAGCGCAGAACCATCGTCCCGCTGCTTTACCAAATGATCGTCCCACAACTTGTCGTATAAGGTCTTGCCCGCCATGATTCTCTCTCACTCTCTGGAGGTCGCTTTTTTTGAAGCTCTCTACTGCTGCTTAATGTCTATGATACCGCTGGGCCACAGATAACCGCAATTCATGTTTTTCATTCATCGCATTCCAAACAGTTATACGATAGCCTTTCCTGATAGAACCGAACAGGAAGACTCATCTTGGACTCAAATGCCCTTAAGGCTTTCCTCACCGTTGTCGACCAAGGCTCTTTTTCAGAAGCCGCTGAACAGCTACACCTGACCCAGCCCGCAATCAGCAAACGCCTTGCAGCCCTGGAAAACCAACTCGGGACAACACTGATCGACCGCAGCCATCGGCAAATCCGCCTTACCGACTCCGGCAACAGGCTGCTACCCCATGCCCGCAAGATTCTCGACGAAATCCACAACGCTCGCATTGCGCTTTCGCCGGATTCAAACCTCATAGAAGGCGAGCTACACATCATTGCCAGCCACCACATTGGCCTTCACCACCTGCCCAAATGGCTGCGCCGATTCAAGCGTGAACACCCTCAAGTAACCATAAACCTGCAATTCATGGAATCCGACGCCGCCTACGAGCAAATGCGCAAACGCAACGCAGAACTGGCATTCGTCACCCTAAGCGACAGCATGCTCCCAAACTTTCATGTATTCGCACAATGGCCCGACCCCATGGCATTTGTGGTGAGTGCCGACCACCCCCTGGCTTCGCTGGAAAAGCCAAAGCTCGCCGACCTGGCGAAACACCCAGCCCTGCTGCCAGACACATCTACATCAACCTATCGCGTAGTGAGCCGGCTATTCCTGGAGGCGAACCTACCCTTGCACCCACAAATGCCCACCAACTACCTGGAAACCTTGAAAATGATGACCAACGTTGGCCTCGGCTGGAGTGTCTTGCCACTGCGCATGGTGGATGGAAGCCTGAAAGTACTTACAAAGGTATTAGCGACAGAAACTGAAACGGGGCATCCGGTTACGAGAGTCCTCGGCGGGATCGGGCTCACCGGCCGACAACCAGGCAACGCTGCAAAAGCGCTTTTAAGGATTGTTAAAGAAGAAGAGGGAAATGAGAGTAAGAGGTAGCCGCGAGCCATGGTGATTCAGTCAGGTGAGGCTGTTCAAAATCTGGAGCGCCAAGGACGGCGCGACGAAGCCCTACACGGATGTATCTACGGGCGTTTTTTGAACAGCCTCACCTGACTGAATCGCTGCACCAAGGAAAGTAACTTAAAGCTGCCCAAGAACAGGCGTTGAAACACAAACATCCCCATTCTGACCACGATGGCGCAAATAATGATCCATCAGCACAATGGCCATCATGGCCTCTGCAATTGGCGTTGCCCGAATTCCCACACAAGGGTCGTGCCGGCCAGTGGTAATAACCTCCACCGGATTGCCATGCACATCAATACTGCGACCCGGCAAACGCAAACTCGACGTCGGCTTCAGAGCAATACTCGCAAGCAGCGGCTGCCCAGATGAAATACCCCCTAGCACGCCGCCAGCATGGTTCGACAAAAAGCCCTCAGGCGTCATCTCATCCCGATGCTGAGTGCCCTTTTGGGTAATGCACCCAAAGCCCGCACCAATCTCAACACCCTTCACCGCATTGATACTCATCAACGCATGAGCCAAGTCTGCATCCAGGCGATCGAAAACCGGCTCACCTAGCCCAGGCGGCACACCTTCAGCCACAACATTGATGCGCGCCCCAATAGAATCCCCTTCTTTACGTAACGCATCCATATAAGCCTCCATCTCTGGAACCTTATCGGCATCGGGGCAGAAAAACGGATTCTGATGAACCTGGTCCCAGTCCAGTTTCTCCGCACGCACCGGGCCCAGTTCCGACAAATACCCGCGGATACGAATGCCCAGGCGCTGTTGCAGAAACTTCCGGGCCACCGCACCAGCCGCTACTCGCATAGCCGTCTCACGTGCCGAAGAGCGGCCACCACCACGATAATCGCGCACACCATACTTATGCATGTAAGTGTAATCAGCGTGGGCGGGGCGGAACTGCTCCGAAATCTTGGAGTAATCCTTTGAACGCTGATCGGTGTTCTCAATAATCAGCCCAATCGGCGTGCCCGTGGTTTTACCCTCAAATACACCCGACAGAATACGCACCTCATCTGCCTCACGGCGCTGGGTCGTGTGCCGGGAAGTGCCCGGCTTACGGCGATCCAGATCCGCCTGCATATCAGCTTCTGAGAGCTCCAACCCGGGCGGGCACCCATCAATAATGCAGCCCAGCGCAGCCCCGTGGCTTTCGCCAAAGGTGGTAACAGTAAAGAGTTTTCCGAAAGAATTTCCTGACATAATTCAATATCTTGTTAGGGTATTGTAAAAAGTTAGTTTAACGTTTGTTCTGCCATTGGCGAAGATCCTGCTCAGTAATGGCAAAAACACCGTCACCGCCATTGCTGAACTCCAGCCAGGTAAATGGGAGCTCCGGGTAAGCTTCATCCAAAGCCACCCAGCTATTCCCCACCTCAACCACCAGCAAGCCGCCCGGCGTAAGGTGCTCCGCCGCCCCGGCGATAATCCGGTGCGCAATATCCAGGCCGTCGTCACCGGCCGCCAAACCCAGCGCGGGTTCATGGTGAAACTCATCTGGCATGCCTGCCAGATCTTCTGCGTCGACATAAGGCGGGTTGCTGACGATGATATCGTACTGCCCGTTGATGTTGGCGAACACATCCGATTGCACGGTGCATACTCTGCCCTGGAGCTCGTGGAGATCTATGTTTGACCCGGCAACCGCCAAGGCATCTGCTGATATATCAGACAAATCCACGCTGGCATCCTCAAACACACACGCCGCGCTTATGCCAATACAGCCGCTCCCGGTGCAAAGATCAAGAATCCGCTCAACTGGTTTGTCACCTAACCAAGGCTGAAACCCGTTTTCAATCAGTTCTCCAATGGGCGAGCGCGGCACTAAAACCCGCTCATCCACATGAAACGGCATGCCCATAAACCAGGCTTCGCCTAAAAGATAAGCCAAAGGAACACGTTCATCGATACGGCGCCTGATTCGCTCCAGAAGGAGCTGCCGCTCCTCCCGGGTCAGCCGCGCGTCCAGAAACAGGGTGTTATCTTCCAGGGGAAGGTGAAGGCTACGCATCACCAGGTGAACCGCCTCGTCCCACACGTTGTCGGTGCCATGGCCGAAAAAAACCGGCGAAGCGGCAAACTGCGATGACGCGTAACGAAGGTAATCGCGAACGGAGTGAAGATCTTCAATCGGGCTGGTCACAAACACTGCTTCCTGTAAATTCGGATTCAGCGCGGGATTATACGCTGTTTCAGAGCTTTGCTGCAGCCATCGGCTGGCTTAAACCCGGCCGAAGCGGCTCAGATGGCCAAGGGCCCTGAGCTATTTCGGTTTTCCTCAAATCGATCCAAAGCTGCCGCCATACGCTCGCGCCCAAGCTGAATCAGTTCGGGTGCCTTGTGATAGTCATAACTCCGGCACGCGTTTTTGGGGATATTCACCAACAAGTCCGGCGGATAACCCGCAATTTTGTACTGCACAAGCGCGCTCTGCATGGTTTCGATGGTCAGGTTCATAACATCAAACTTGCCGATTCCCAGCTTATCCCAGTCAATCGTCTCGTGGTCTTCCTGCAGTTTTTTATCGCTGTGCCTGTGATGTTCTTTTTTCAGAACTTCTTTTGAAATCTTCTCTTCCGGGCTCTCACCCTCAACAGCCTTTTTAGCCCCTAAAGACTTCAATGTATCCCAGTCGAACCAACGAGAGGCTTTATCGCGGATGGCATCCATCCACTCGTCCGCATCGTCTCCATCGCCGCTACCGGAAAATGCCGCGTCTGGAATTCTCTGGCGCCGATCATCCTCACCACTGAGATTCACCGCAACGACCAGGTCCGCATGGGCTGATATAGTGGGAATGATGGGCAGCGGATTTAGCAAAGCACCGTCTACCAGCACTCGGCCCCCAAGAACCAAGGGCGTTACCACGCTAGGAATGGCAACGGATGCGCGGATTGCGCGGTCCAACGGGCCTTCCTGAAACCAGACTTCCTTGTGGGCCAATAAATCCGTGGCCACGGCGGTGTAGTGCAGCGGCAAGTTCTCGATGCGGATATCTCCCAGCATTTCCCGAACGATTGAAAAGATTTTTTCACCTCGGATAGCCCCAACGGAATTGAAGGTTAAATCCAACAGCTTTAGCACATCAAACTGGCCAAGCCCGGTTACCCAGTCTTTGTAGTCCTGCATTTTTCCGGCAGCGTACATTCCGCCTACAAGCGAGCCCATGGAGCAGCCAGAAATGGCAACAATGTTGTAGCCACGCTCAGCCAGAATCTCGATGGCCCCTATATGAGCATAACCCCGAGCACCACCACTACCTAGAGTAAGGGCAACCGTTTGGCTTTTGCGCACTGGGCCCTTGTGTTCGCCGACAGCATGCGGCTCGGCCGCCGATATGTCAGAACTGTCCAACACCTTGGACACATTATTTTCTGGCACTGTATTACCCCTTTTATAGCCATCTCTTTAATAGCTACTTAGTTATAACCATCACTTCAACGCGGTCACCCTGACGAGCCAAATCATTAACAACCACTGATGGCCCAACAATTAGTAGTTCTTGCTGCTGCCGAGAAACACCGGTTTTGGTCAATACCTCAGAAAGGGACTCGGTAGCTTGGCGTGCACGATCCATGGAATCCTCAAATGATTCATTAGCGCCAAGCTCGGCGTAGCCTACAAGAATCACCTTTGCATCCTCACCTCGGGCAAGCTCATTAACTTTCCGGCGATCCGTGGCCTGCCAGTCAAACCTGTAAGTAACGCCCCCTTTCCAGGGTACAACCACAGGCCCCACAACCCGGTTATTTACCGCTCCAAGGCCGGGAATGGCAACACCGGGCGCTACCTTGAAGTGCTCCACCCACACGTACTGTCTCAGGTTGCCTCGGGTAACTGTGTACACAGACGTTAGCCAGCGGCTGCCATCGGCTGCCACTACGCCGGCCACCAGATAATCCTGGGTGGCATCGCGCCCGTACAGAACCGCTTGATTGAATATCTGATTTGCCCACACGTTGCTTCGCCCACAGCGTATGCCCGAGCACTCAAACAAAATCTGCGCGCCACGCTCACGGAGCAATCCCAGGTAGTGCTCCCGGGCCTCCCGGCGGTTAGCATCCCGGGCGATTTGATAAAGCCGCCCTTCACCGGAAACCGACAAGCGCGCCATGGATTCTGAGCGAATCTCGTTATTAACCTCCCGCACAGGGCTAAAAAGAACCAGGTGGCCAGATGACTCAATGGCAGTCGTCACCTCAAGGGTTGATTGGGCAAAGGCCTTGGGTATAGATTCAGGCAATGCTGCACTGGCAGCGCCTGAGCCGGCCAAAAACAGCGCGGCGGCAAGCAGGCGAAATACAAAAGGCTTGGGCAAGGTATCACTCTTTTTCAAGGAAATTTTTGACAACATCGGCAACTGGGTGGGTATCTCCATCAAGGTGACAGTGATGTCCGCCAGACACTTCTACTCTTTGCATGTTCGGGATCGCATTCAAACGATCATCCAGCCCCTTCCGGCTAACCAACAGACCCTCTTTTGCGCTCACAAACAAAGTAGGCGCTTGAACTGCCTTGAGAGAAGCCATCACCTGCTCTTCTGTCATCATAAGTGAGGATGGGTGCCGCAAACGGGCGTCGGTACACCAGCTGTAACCGTCGCCGGCAGGCTTCAGGTTGCGGGGGACCAACGCAAGTGCCGCCTCGTGGCTAAGGGGGCTGATCCCGCCTTCACGAACTTTTGCTGCAGCGGCCATATCGGGATAAACAGCCGAGCGACCGGAGCCGGCGATTCGCTTGTTAATGGATTTACGAAGCTGTGGAATCGTTTCTTCGATAGGACGGCTGAGCGCCCCCAAGCTATCGATCATCACAAGTTTACGCACCCGTTCCGGGAAAGCAGCAGCATATAGCGAGCCCACAATGCCGCCAAGGGAGTGCCCAACGATATCCACTTTGGCACCCTGCTCCGGGCCACAAATGTGCTTTTCAATCAGCTCCGCTATGTCGGCAACGTAATCCATCAGCTGGTAGCTTTGCCCCGGTGGGCGATGTCCAGAATGCCCGTGACCTGCCATATCCACTGCGTGTAACGGTGATATCTGCGCCAGCTCGGGTGCAATTTTTGAGAAAGTAAGACTGTTATCAAGCCAGCCATGAAGCATGATGACAGGCGGGTTTGCAGTTTGTGAGGCACCCTCAACCAACCAGCTCAAGCCGGCCAGAGTAATGTGCTGCAATGGCCACTGCGCCTCCCGCAACCCTGTGCTGTTGCCACGGATGTTTGGCGGTATAGCAAGATCATGCATATTTGACGTGAACCTCACATTGTATGAGTCGGGCGATCCGAACTCAGAGAGCCGGCAAGATAGGCTTCAATCTTGGTTCTGGCACTTTCGTCATCGCCACTAAACTGCACACCAATGCCTGCCGCACGGTTGCCTTGGGCACCCTTGGGGGTAATCCAGATAACCTTACCCGCAACGGGGAGTTTTTCTGGCTCATCCATGAGGTTTAACAGCAAAAAAACCTCATCACCGAGTTGGTACTGCTTCTGGGTTGGTATAAACAGACCACCCTGGCGAATGTATGGCATGTAAGCGGCGTACAAAACCGCTTTATCCTTGATTGTCAGGGTAAGAATGCCGCTGCGCGCACCAAATCCGGGCCCCATATGTGACACCTTCTAAAATTGATTGTTTTACGGTTGAACAAAACCAGCAGGAATTAATTCCTAGTATGTTCAAATCATAGCAGTTGTGTCGCGCAAAAGCGCACTTAGGACGCCCGGCGCTTTGTGGGCATCAAGTCCCGCCAAGCCAAAAGCAAACGGCTCGCCTCCAGCTCCGGGTTGGCGTTATATACGCCAGCCGCGCGGCCATCCCGAACCCTGTCCAACAGCTCATGGGCGCGCCACGCAGGATTAATTCCCGCCAAAAACCCAAGCATTTCGCCAGCTTCAGGGTCGTTTGCTTTGCCCCCGGCACTCAGCCGCGCCAAATCCGCAGCCCAACCTTCAAATAGCCAAAGCATATCTTCCAGCCCCAGCGCCTTGAAGGCTTTTGCCGCTTCAGCGACAGCAACCTGCCCCTTCATGAATTGTCGAAACTTATCGAACGCCTCATCCCGCAATGCCGGGAACTCACCCGTGGCATATTCAAGCGCCAGGCGCGGGGCATTGCCTGCCAACATAAGCGACTTGGCCATAAGCTCTGCCGAGGGCTGCTTATCGCTCTCAAGATTTGCCACCCGGCTTGCCAGCCATTGATTGGCCTGCTCCGTTGAAGGAACAGGTATAGACAACACCTGGCACCGAGACCGAATCGTTGGCAATACCGGTCGACCGCTTTCCTGCAGCAGCAAAAGCACAAAATCCGATACCGGCTCTTCAAGGGTTTTCAGCAGCGCGTTGGCCGAGTTAATGTTGAGCTGATCTGCACGATCAATAACCGCGATCTTCCGGCCTGCCACCTGGGGTGACGAAACCGCAAAGGCCGAAAGCGACCGTATCTGGTCTACTTTGATCATTCGGGACTTTTCCGGGGCGTACACGCGAACATCCGGATGGCTGGATGCCGCAAGCAGCTCGCATTGGCGACACTTGCCGCAGGCAACCGGTGCCCCGGCTTGCATATTAACTGGCGCGGCACATAACAGCAGGCCTGAAACCGCATCCGCCCAAGCTCGCTTGCCTACGCCACACTCACCCGTAACCAACAGCGCATGAGGAAGCCGGCCTTCAGCAAGGCGGTGCTGGATAACCTGCCAGGATTTCTGAAGCCAGGGCATTTCTAGGGCAATATCAGTCACTGTGCTTTCCTGAATATGGGTTGGGCCGGAGCATTCCGGGCCGCTTTTTGCGTGCTCTGTGCAGCTGTCGCTTCATGGTAACCAGCAACCTGCGCAAGCGCTTCAAATCTTCGGCATCGTCCTGCGGGGATTGCGGTGTCGTTTGAGGCCTATAGTAATGGCTGTTGACCATGCGGGCAAAAAGCCGGGCGGAATCCGCGACCATTGGCTCTGCAACCGCCAGCCTCGCGGCAAGCGCCGCAGGAGTTTCGCCGTGCCTTACCGGCACACCAGCTCGTACACACAGTTGATACCAGGCACCCAGCACGCGTTGGTAGCGACCCTGGCCTAAACCCCAGCGCATTTGCCAAGCTGAGAATAAACCAGCAATCAGCAACGCGGCGCCAATAATGCCTGCGGTAAAATAACCCAGCTCCCGCATACCAAACCCACCAGGCAAGCGAGACATCAGATTCAGCTGACTTTGGCCTTGGTACCCAACAATCCATCGCTGCCATTGATAGTTGATACGATCAAGTTGCAAGCTTGCCCATTGGATGATCGCTACATCCCCGTATTTCTGGGCAGAGCCCCAACTGTTTTCCAGGAACGAGCCTTCACCGGCCACCGCATCCCGCAAGCCAGATTCAATCCTGTCGGGTGCAATAGCTGCGGTTGGATCAATGCGAATCCAGCCTTGCCCTTCAACCCATGCCTCAACCCAGGCGTGAGCGTCGTACTGGCGCACAATAAGGTATTCGTCGCCTGCGCCGCTTTCACCACCCTGGTACCCAACCACAACCCGCGCAGGTATCCCCGCTGAGCGAAGCACAAAAGTAGTCGCACCGGCATAATGCGCGCAGAACCCACGCTTTTCATCGAAAAGCAGGCTGTCTATGCCATCGCTTGGCATTTTGGGCGGCCACAACGTGTAGTAGTAGGGCTGCTCCCGAAAACGACTTAACAGGGTGCGGATCACGCCTATATCGTTGCTTGAGCGTTTCAAATCAGCAGCCAGCTCGCGCGCCCTTGGGTTTCCTGTAGGTGGTAGCTGCAGATAACGATCAGCTTCTCCAGGTTCCAGAGTGGTGTTAGCGGGTGCGGCTGCGCCCTCCCGCGCCAACCTGTAGCGGATCGAGCTATCAGCCGGCCGCCGGAAACGGAACAGATCGTCTGCCTCTTTTATTACGTTATCTGACACCGCCGCGGAGCCTTCAAGGGCAAACGCCCAGCGCTGGTCTGTGGGCTCCATTAGCACATCGTACTCACGGGGCTGCAGTTCACCAATGCCGCCATCCACATTCACCCGCCCGGGTGAACGATAGGGTTCGTTTGCGCCCTGGCGCCAGGTTCCATCGTCAAGGGTATCCAGTATCAGCCCGCGCCAATATCTGTCCTGGTACGCCGGCATGGGGCCACCAAAGGTCACACGAAAGGCCCGTTCACTACTTTGCGCCAGGCTGGATATATCCCCGGGGCGCATGGTGTCACTTATACCCGTGCGCGCCTGACCAGACACCAAAGGCACGCTCCACAGGGGCTCCATGCGAGGAAAAAACACGAACAAAAGCACCACCACCGGCAGCACCTTCAGGAGCATGACGCCCAGCCTGCGCCAGCCCGCTTTCATTCCGCCGGGAAGCTCTGGAGCGTTTAGTACCTGCAGCCCGATGAGCAATAAGGCGATGGCACCCATGTTAACCAACGCCCAGTGAATTTCTTGATGGAACAAAAAATTAACCGTAGCCAGGTATACAAGAATATAAAACAGCACATAGAAATCGCGAGCCGTGCGGGTTTCGAGCCACTTCAACCCTACCGTCAGCACGAAGAACGAAGCGGCCGTATCCACGGTAAAACTCCCCTGCACCCGAACCAGATACACGGCCACCAACGCCAACATGATCCCGGTACGCAACCAACGCCCGGGCAGGCGAACACGGCCCTGCTGCGCAAGCCAGCGCCAGCCTGCTAATGCAACGCAGGTAAAAATGAGCCATAAAGGTAGGCGATCAAGTTGGGGTGTCATCAGTAACGCAAAGCTGGCAATCAGCCAGAGCAATGCGCGGGAAGGCAAGTTGTCGCTTTGGTTGTCAGCCTCATCATTGGAGCGGCTCAAAAAACTCATAACTGCGCCCCCACTCTCGATCCCTCAGGCTTATGTATATCCGTGTGCTTACGGGAGCCGTGCTGCGCTACGGCAGTATCCCGTGGTTTTTCTTCACCCCATACCGCTAACGCCCTCAGGCAGCGGGTTGCGTGGGCTGGGCCACTATCCGGGTCTATCACTTGCCCGGGTAGATTCAATCCAAATCGCGCCCCACTCTTGCTGCGCTCAAGAACAAGCCAGGACAGATAATTAAGTCGCAACTCATGATCGGTACCGGCAAAGGCATTAAAATCCAGCCAGTGCGGGCTGCCCTTATCGGCCTCCCAATCCGCCACCACCATCTGGCCACTGCGAGCAAAACGTTTCCACATAACTCGCTGGCTCATATCCCCATCACGCCAGGAGCGAAGTTCCGCGTGATCATTCCCCTCTGGTGAGCGAGAACTGGCCGTTTGTTCCCCATCGTCTACCGCGCTGATTACCTCCGGCGCGGCGATCGGCCGGGGAAACACCACAGCGGAGGCAACCGGCCTCATCCAAGTCCAGGCCTTGAGCAAACCAAAGGGAAATCGGGTCTCAATACGTATGCGATCCGGCCGCAGATATCCTCGAAATACAGAAGGGACGGGCAAGGAAACATCTTTCGACTGGCCAGCCGGCACATGGGCCACGGGCACCTCTCTCTCATCTCCTGAAAGGGTCAGGGCTATGGCGTCATCCTCGCCAGCCGCTACTCGCAGGCGAAAAACAACGTCGTCGCCGGCAAACCCCTCACCGGCCTGAACCAGAGTTAACTCAAGGCCTGAGAGGTTGCGGTGAGTCTGGTGCATGGCACCCACAAACACAGCGCCAAGTAGAAAGGTAACCAGGTAAATCAGGCTATTCTGATAGTTAATGCCGGTTAGCAGCATAATCAGCAGCAACAGGCCAAACACCACGCCCGCAGCGGTTGGCAAAATGAAAAGGTTTCGCTGGGTGAGCATCTGCACATCGGCCCGCGGAATTCGGCGGTTGATCCAGCTTTTAATCCAATTCGGAAAACGGATACGGATTAGTCTACTCATTATGCCCCTATGGCCAGTTCATTTATTAAAATGATCAGCGCACCTAATGCTCACCGCTATGGTACCCCTCTTCATCAGGCTTTTTGTAACAGTACGACAAATCGAGGGTTCTGATCACAAACTAACGGTCTCAGGCTTGAAAAACTGTCGGACAACCCGAATACTCCCACTAAGAGAGAAGCGTACTGATTGCTGTAACCTCAGAAACGCCTCGTACCTGGGTTTATCGCAGCAAGAGGCCAGATTATGAATCACCCAACCCTGCCAACCGGGCATAACCCCGGGCGGGCTGACACTACCAAAAGCACGGCCCTATTGGCTGCAGCTATTACCGCAACACTTGCGGCAGCGGCATCAATGCCGGCGACTGCGGGCGTTCAGGCGATGACCTCCGATGAGATGGTCGAAACCTACGTGAAAGATTCGGCGGTTATTGTGGTACCCAGAGAAGGCCGAAAATCGGAAGCCGACCGTCAGCGCATTATCCGCACTCTGACCATTTCGCCGGGCGAGCCCATTATCACAGAAGCGGAAGAAGAGGCCTATCGCGAAGCACTGCAGCGATTTACGGACGAAGGCAAATCCGACGCTCTTGCAAATGCTGAGGAAGAGTTTCTTCGCCGGGCGCTACTTCTCCCCCAGGAAGAGCTGGCCAGAGCTCAGCCTCCCGCAGAGTTCACCCCAAACATTCCGCCGCTGATTTTCGGGCAACAGATGCAGATTCCCGATGAACCATTTACCCAGTCGTTTCTTAACGATCAGTTGGGTATTGGTTTTGATGGGCAGAACCTGAACTTCTCTATTGGCAACCCGCCGGGGATTGACCAGATACAGCTTCTGCGTGGGATTAATGAAGGGCCGATCAGGCTAACGCCAAGGCCGGGTGGTGGCTTTGATCTTTCTATTCGGGTTCCGGATCAGTAAATAACGCATCCACATTCAAGACTTTAAAAAACGGCAGCCTGTATTCCAGGCTGCCGTTTTTTGTCTTTCATATTGCTTCTTTTAGTTCTTTAGCAGTAACGAAAAACGCCCCGCAGGGCGGGGCGCTTACCAATACTGGTTTTCAGGTCAGGTTAGCGACCGTATACAGCCAGCTTGGTGTTGGTTACAGCCAGGTTGTCGATGGCCAGTGAACCGATGGAAGTACCACCGATCTCAACTGCACCGATGGACATATCCATGAAGACGTTGTTTACGTCGATGCGCAGAACGTCAGTTGCAGTGGATGCACCCAGACCAGAGCCTTTGTAGATGTCCAGATTCACATTAGCGTACTGAGTAAAGATTCCTTGCTCCAGCGGGCTCATGGTAGACAGATCAATACCATTAGCTGCATAGAAGGCTATGTCGTTAGCTTCGGACCCTGCGCCTGTGATCTTCAGATCACGAATGCCAACACCCAGGAAGTCAACATCGAAGTCCATATCTTGAACATCAAATGCCGCCACAAGATTCAACTGATCAGTAGCCGTATCAACCCGGATGTCCAGTTGAGCCAGGTTGCCGTAACCGCTCAAGTTGGAGATCAGTGTTGTGCTATCTGTACCAGTTCCGCCGGCTAGCAGCTCCATAGAGCCAACAGTCATACCCCAGTCAATAGGAATAGGTGCACCAGTCGCAGGATCCGTTTGTAGCGAACCAACATGAATGACTGCGTCGCCATCGTCAGCAACGTCGATATCAATTTTCAGCTGATCCAACAGATCGTTATAACCGGCAGTTGCGCCGTCAGCAGTCACACCAGCACCGCCAAGAACGATGTCGTTAACCGCGAAGGAGCCTTCATCCGTGTACTTGAACTGACCGATGCTAACCTTGGTTTCCAGTTCAATGGTGACACCGGCCTGACCGGTTACGTCGCCCATTGCGGTGTCGTTCATAGCTTGCATTTCTGCGTGGGCTGCAAAAGGTGCAGCAGCGATAGCTGTTACCAGAGCAATTTTTTTCAGGCCTTTCATTTTTATCTCCTTATAAACTCATTTTGTTGTTGTCTGAGCTTTTTAGTTTTGGGTGTGGAGTTCGTCGCTCCACAAATCCATTTAAGATTGTTTTACAGTCCTAGTCCGTGACTGCATTCACAGTTCTTAACCCAAAACTTACAACACGTAACAAAGAGCGACTGCGTCTCAAATTATTGGGTGCCGCCTTCAACGTCAGGTTTGCTGTCGTAAAAAATTTGAAAAGGCTTTTTGTTGGCCACCGGATCGGCGTACGCCACTTTGTCGTTTTCTACTTGATAAGGAACAACCTTGGTTCCGGATATGCCCAAGCGATGTTCGAATTCAACCACAAGCGCCTCATCGTCGCTGCCTTCGCTTAGTTTTCCGGTATACAGGATCACAGCCGCATGTATTTTCCCCCTGCGGGCGACAGACTTTAACGCTGCGCGATACATGAGAATCCGAATCTGCGCAGGTGCACCCGCCGCCTGTTCATCCAGATTAATGCGCTTGATGGTAGTGCCGTCCTCAAGCAGCATCCATGCAGAAGGCATATTAGGTTTTGAATCTGTCAGAGTGCCGGAATACTCATCAGTCGCCTGCTTGGTCAAATAGAGTATTTGCTGCTGGCCGAGGACTGCGTATTTAGACAGCTCTTTTTTAATCGCCATTTCCCGCTCGCTAGATAATTCACCAGAAGGTGCTTCCTCTGCACTTGCCACGGGGGCAACAAAAAACGAAATCAACAAAAGAGCTTTTAGCAGCGGTTTTCCAAGATAAGGCATCATTCTTGTTCCTGTTGTATTTGCGTTAATGGCTACGCTAAGGCTGACCAACTCGGCTAGAATGCGATGTACCGATTCCGGACTAGCCGCCGTCGTTTCTCAGTGTTTTCATTAGATCAGCGGTTCTCTGGATCCGACAATGCCCGTTTTGTGGCCTGAGTATCATTCTACTAATTAACCGGAGTTAATTTGCCAGTTCCTGTTTCCTCCCTGCTTAGCCCCGAAGACTATGCACGGCTGCTCAGCCACGCCGCTAATGAGCAGGACTTTGCCTACCTCGGAAGTGTCGGAGCTGGCGATGGCAGAGGTTCGTTCAGCGGGTTTACGGCCTGTGCAATAGCAACAAAGCGTATTGATTTCGGGGATGCTGGCGCTCTGAACACGAGCAAACTGGCTGCAGAGATGGAAACCCTGGTTCAACGCTACGAAGTTCCGATGCAGGAATCGCAGGGTTTTCTAACCGGCGGGTGGATCGGTTTTCTTAGTTACGAATTCGGGTACATGAAAGAAAAGCGCCTGTCAGCACTCTGCCCAGTGCCAGCGACGCCCCTGCTCTTTACAGGCTTTTACCTGTGGGCCGCCAGCCACAACCGAGTGACCAATACTTACCACCTTTGGGTTCACCCCAAGTGCCCGGAACAGACACGTAAAAACCTGCAGTCATGGCGCTCCACCACGCCGGCCAACAAAGCAGCCAGTTGGCACATGGTTTCACCCTTCAAGGCACGACAGCCTGTCGAGGAGTTCATGGCCGGTGTAGAAGCGGTTCAGTGCTACATCAACGCCGGGGACTGTTACCAGGCCAACCTTTCCCAGGAATTCCGGGGTAACTATGCAGGAGACCCGTGGCTCGCATTTCAGGCGTTGGCAGAAGCTAACCCAACGCCTTACAGCGCTTTTATTAAAGCCGGGGCGGGTGCAGTGCTATCTATTTCCCCCGAGCGCTTCCTGGAGATCCGTGGCCGTACCGTTAAAACCAGCCCCATTAAAGGCACCCGGCCAAGGGGAAAGACGCCTTCAGAAGATGCGGCCTATGCTGCAGAGCTGGAAGCGTCAGAGAAAGACCGTGCTGAAAACCTGATGATTGTAGACTTGCTGCGCAATGATCTGAGCGTTCACGCAGCGCCAGGGTCGGTAACCGTAGACAGCCTGTTTGCACTTGAGTCGTACCGGAATGTGCACCATCTGGTCAGCCACATTCGCGCCGAATTGGCAGAAGACGCTTCACCCATGCAGGTACTGTTCGATGCTTTTCCTGGCGGCTCGATAACCGGTGCGCCAAAAATCCGCGCCATGGAGATTATTCGGGAACTGGAGCCTCACTGGCGTGGCCCCTACTGCGGCTCAGTGTTTTATCGCGGGCTGGATGGCACATTGGACAGCAATATCGCTATCCGCACTATGCTGTGTGAGAGTGAAGGGGCTGAGGATATGGCCGAAGAACAAGGAACCATTCGCTGCTGGGGCGGCGGCGGCATTGTTGCCGACTCGGATCCGGAAAGCGAATACCAGGAAACCCTCACCAAAGTGAAACCGCTGATGGATTTCCTGGAAAATCTGAACCGGAACGATTAGCGGGTGCTGTGAACGGCACTCGCCTTCAGGAACTCCTGCTTCAAATCCTCAAACTCCTGCACAGCCGGGTACTGAGGGAATTCATCGATTACATTCTTGGGCGCATGGAACAGAATGCCAGCTTCCGCTTGCCCTAGCATGGTGGTGTCGTTGTAGGAGTCACCGGCTGCAATAACGCGATAGTTCAAAAGCTGGAAGGCTCGTACCGACTGCCGCTTAGGGTCGCGTTGGCGCAGCAGGTAGTCGGTAATCTGGCCGTTCTCTGCAACTTCCAGCTTATGACACAGCAGCGCAGGATATCCCAGCTTTTTCATCAGTGGCATGGCAAATTCGTAGAAGGTGTCAGAGAGAATAACCACCTGAAACCGCTCACGCAGCCAATCCAGAAACTCCCGTGCGCCTGGCAGCGGGTCTAACTCACCGATCACTTCCTGAATCTGTGGCAGGCCGTATCCGTGCTGATCCAACAGCTTTAGCCGTTGCGTCATCAGAACATCGTAATCAGGAATGTCGCGGGTGGTCGCCTTGAGTTCTTCAATACCGGTCTTTTCTGCAAATGCGATCCAGATTTCCGGGATCAATACGCCTTCAAGGTCAAGACATGCCAGTTCCACAGTGATCTCCTGATTGGTGCTCTAAGTGAGAATTGCTAAATGAGAGCAAGGCCCGCTCCCCTATAATTAACGCGGTATCATAAGAAAAACCGGCGAAGAATGCATTGTGCATTGCAACAAAACTGAGAGTTTTGTGCCTGTAACGCAACATAAAGATATAACCATATAGATTGTCATTCCTTCATGGAATTAGTCGTTTAATGCTAACCTTCACCAAAACCCGCATTAGGTACTGACATTTTATGAGCAATATCCACGAGCTACAGAGCGAGCTGGCCGGCGAAAGCCCAAGGGCGATTCTGAAGGCTGCCTTCAAGCGTTATAACAACATCGCTATTTCTTTCAGTGGTGCCGAAGACGTGGTGCTCATCGAAATGGCCCACAAGCTGACCGACAATCTGCAGGTGTTCACATTGGATACCGGGCGCCTGCACCCGGAAACCTACGAATTTATCGAACGTGTACGCAAGCACTACGGAATTAACATAGAGGTGCTATTCCCGGACACAAAAGAAGTACAGGAATTGGTTAATAAAAAGGGCTTGTTCAGCTTTTACGAAGACGGCCACAGCGAATGCTGCGGCATTCGCAAGGTAAACCCACTCAAGCGCAAGCTCGCAGGTGTGGATGCCTGGATTACAGGGCAACGCAAAGATCAAAGCCCGGGTACCCGCAATGAGGTTCCGGTTGCTCAGGAAGACGCAACCTTCTCTGGCCCAGGTAAAGCACTGGTCAAGTTCAACCCACTGGCCAACTGGACATCAAAAGAAGTGTGGGATTATATCCGTATGACAGAAGCCCCCTACAACAAGCTTCACGAAAAGGGGTTTGTCAGCATTGGTTGCCAGCCATGCACTCGCGCGATATTGCCTGGGCAACACGAGCGCGAAGGTCGCTGGTGGTGGGAAGAAGCCACACAGAAAGAGTGTGGCCTGCACGCGGGTAACCTTATTGCCCGCCAGTAAAACTGGCAGGGATTACCTATCTAATAAACCGACCGTTCAGTAGGTAGGCAGCTCTACGCCTTTGAACAAGGCCTCGATCTCGCTGCGGCTGCTCTGGCGCGCAACGGCTTCATCAATGGCCTCTTTCGTGAGGTGCGGCGCAAATCGCTGGATGAAATCGTACATGTAGCCGCGTAGGAACGTGCCCTTGCGAAAACCAATGCGTGTCACGCTTGGGCTGAACAATTTCTTGGCATCCAGTGCCACTAAGTCGGTATCGGTTTTGGGATCAAACGCCATGCTGGCTATGATCCCGACCCCAAGCCCAAGGCGCACATAGGTTTTAATCACGTCGGCATCGGCAGCTGTGAACACCACTTTGGGCGTCAGGCCTTTGGATTGGAACGCCTCATCAAGCTTTGAGCGGCCTGTAAAACCAAATACGTAAGTCACCAGTGGGTGCTCCGCCAAAGCCTCCAGGGTTAACTCAGATAACTGGGCAAGCGGATGATCTTTCGGCACAACCACCGTGCGGTTCCAGCGATAGCAAGGCATCATAATCAGGTCGTTGAACAGCTCCATGGCCTCAGTGGCAATGGCGAAATCAACAATGCCATTGGCAGCCATTTCAGAAATCTGCATGGGTGTGCCCTGGTGCATATGCAGGGATACATCAGGATAAGCTTCAATAAACCCACTAATTACCGGCGGCAAAGCATAACGTGCCTGGGTGTGAGTTGTGGCAATACTTAGATCACCCTTACGTTGATTGCTAAATTCCTGGGCTATCTTTTTAATGCCCTCTGCACGGCGCAGGATTTCACCAGCTTCGCGCACGATGATTTCACCACCCGGAGTAATACGGGTCAGATGTTTACCGCTGCGGGCAAATATCTCCAAACCCAGCTCATCTTCAAGAAGACGAATCTGTTTGGAAATGCCGGGCTGAGACGTAAAAAGACTCTGGGCAGTTGCCGACACGTTGAGGTCATGGTGCGCAACTTCCCAAATATAGCGCAACTGTTGTAATTTCATTGAATCGGTTGCTCCCTGAGTTTTCTGCCTTCGACGGGCTGCATATGAATGTAGACGGGCCTCCTGCGTTCAAGAATACGCATAACACGTCTGTTTTTCATTCTTTATTAGTATAGATAAGTTCTCTGACTCAGTTTAGACCAAAATGGCATTTGCGCAGCTTATATGACGGAGATGTTTGTTTCTCTGGCCCTTGACTTGAACGAGACAAAGCACACAATCCGAGATCATCATTTACCCGGCATTCAGGACATCAATGCTTTTAACCACCAAGTTCCTCAGGCCTGCGTCTGACCCGCGAGCGGTTCGCCGTGAACGCCTCAACGCTCTGCTAGTGCCGAGGCACCCGAAGCGCCTGAACCTTGTGATAGCACCCGCAGGGTTTGGCAAAACAACTCTGGTAAGCCAGTGGTGCGCACGTACAACTGGCCCTATTGCCTGGCTATCCCTGGATGAGCACGATGATGAACCCCAGCGTTTCTGGCAGTATGTTGCCGGTGCGTTTGAGCATGCAGGCTTAGCCGGGCTTGAAGGCTGTTACAAAAGCCTCGCCAGCAATACAGATGACCACCTTAACAGCGCGATCACCGCACTGATCAATGCCCTTGCATCCGACGGCGGGCCATGGGTTTTGGTGTTGGATGACTTTCAATTTGTTGCCAACGACCAGGTTCAGCGCCAATTCGGGTACTTTGTGGATTACCTTCCTGCAGATGTCACGGTTACCCTGGCCTCCCGTACTGAACCTCCCCTGCCACTTGCCCGCTGGCGCGTGCGCCGCTGGCTGCAGGAGATTCACCCTGCATTGCTGGCATTTTCTGAGGACGAGTGCCGTGAGTTTTTTCACAGCACCATGGGGCTTACCATTTCGGAGCAAGAAGTACAGGCCATTTTTAGCCGAACAGAAGGCTGGGTGGCGGCCATGCAACTCTCCGCGCTGTCAGGGAGTAACAGCGGCCTGGATCAAGACCAGCGTACCCCTGGCTCAGATGCGCCACAGGCCTCGCTTAGCATAGATGAACGGCACATCAGCGATTATGTGCTCAGCGAGGTGCTGGATAAGCAGCCGAGCGCTATTGTCGACTTCCTGCTGGATACTGCCTGCTGTCCACGGCTGTGTGCTTCTATGTGCAATACCATTCGCAACACGGACGACAGCCAGGAGAAACTGGAAACCCTGCTTTCCCAGAACCTGTTTTTAATTCCTCTGGATACTCACAATGAATGGTTCCGCTATCACGATTTATTTCGCGATGCCTTGCTGCAGCGGATTCGCCACGCCGATCCTGAGCGCGCCCACCAGCTCTGGCACCGAACAGCAGAATGGCTTTTAGACCACGGCCAGGTTCAGGAAGCGATTACTCAGATTGTGCAAAAGGAAGATTGGCCATGGTTGGCTGATGTTCTGGCAACCCACGGCAACAACCTGATTCATGGCGGTTACCATCTACCCGTTTTAGCGTGGATAGAGGCGCTGCCAACGGAGCAAATAGACGAAAACGCACAACTGCAGATGCTGCGTGTATGGAGCCGGTTTTTTGCCAATCGATTTGATCATCTTGAGCCATTACTGGCCAACGTTGAGGATTTGCTCGACCGCCGCGTTGCAGATTCGGCCCCGGATGCAGAGGGTGCGCTCGGCCTGCAGAGCGAAATATCGCTTATACGCTCTTACCTGGCCCGGTCGCGCAGCGATGATAAAAGTGCCAGCGACCTCACCCGCCAAGTGCTAGCGGATATAGACCACACCCGAATCCCACTAAAGTCGGTGACCTATTACGGTCTGGGACTGGACGATTACGGCAAAGGAGACCTCACAGGTGCTGAAGATGCGTTGAAGTCTGCAGTCCATTACGGGCAGGTCGAAAGAAAACCCACCACGGTTCTTTCCAGCGGGGGCTTGCTGGCCTGGATACAATACAACCGCGGCGACATGGATCTTGCTCTGGATACCTGCACCGAGGTGCGTCGCTGGGTTGATCAGCATTACTCGGACCCAAGCCAACCCCGGCTGATCTCATGCTGGCTTAACGCCGCCCTCACCGAAATTCACCGGGAACGTAATCAATTACAAGATGCAGCCGCTCATCTTGCGCCTTTGCTGGAGCATGTAGACCAGGGCACAGAACCCGGACAGCATGTGGTCATTCAACACATTCGGGGGCACCTGGCTTTTAGCGAGGGCCACTTTCAAGAAGCAATAGACGCCTTGGAAGACGCAGAACAAATTGGCCGTCGGCGCAGGGAACATATTGTTTTCGAACCGCCAGCCAGCGCTGCGTTTTTGGCACGGTGTTATCTGGCGCTGGGTCAGGTAGTGCAAGCCCGCCGAAGTTTGGAATCACTGAACAGCCAAACCGTTACCAACCCCTTAAGCCGGGAGCAGAACAGCATAAGCTACGCCCGCCTGCTGGTTGCGGAGAACAAGCCTGAGCAGGCCTTGGGCCTTCTTGAAGCGCTTATGGCCGAAACAGAACAAAACCAACACAACCGACACCTGGTGGAAACACTGTTGGTATGCGGTGACGCGCTTGCGCTGCAGGGAAAGGACAACGAATGCCGAGAGCGACTTGAGCGTGCTGTGAATGTGGCCGCAGAAGCAGGGTTTATGCGTTTGTTTGTAGAAGAGAGCCCCCGCCTGCAAAACCTGTTACTTGGATTGCCCGCCTTGCAAAGCGAAGGAGGCTGGCAGCGCAACCTGAAGGCCCTGCTGCTGAGCCAAAGCATGTTTCAGGGCGCAAAAGCGCCAGCTGCAGAGGCGCATAAAGAAAGGAAATCTGCGCCGGTTAGCCCAGAGCAGAACCTTGCAGAGCCTCTTAGCCAACGGGAACTGGAAGTGCTGGAACTGATTCACGCCGGGCATGCAAACAAAGACATTGCGGTGAAGATGGGGGTAGCGCCAACAACGGTGAAAGCCCACATACGCAATATCTATGGCAAGCTTGGGGTTGGCCGGCGAACGGAAGCCCTTGCCCGAGCAAGGGAGCTGGGCATTCTCACGCAGTAGGTTTCGCTGTCTTTTTGTGATGCGCATCACGTTCGGTGAGCACTTTTAACCTGCTCTACGCCCTTTGGACGATTCGGCTACGCCCCCTACTCCCCTATTATTGATTCCACGGTAGGGCAAGCCCTCACCATGAATTCTGGAACTTCAGGCCTTCAGACTTCTTGCATTGCGTTGTTTCAACGCCCGGGTTCATCGTAGGACCCCTTGATATAAGCCAGCCTTCGGGCTGGCTCTTTTTTTACCTCTCGCCTTTTACCTTTCAATAATGCGCCGGAACGGTGGTAGCGCATCCAGCAGCAATTGACCATAACGCCGCGACACAATACGGCGATCAAGAATAGTGACCCTGCCAGTATCTTCCTCGGTTCGCAGCAATCGCCCCACAGCCTGTACCAACTTGATAGAAGCGCCCGGAACCGTAATTTCCATAAATGGATTACCGCCACGCTGAGTTACCCACTCTGCAAGGCTCGCCTCAATAGGGTCGTCGGGCACCGAAAAAGGTAACCGTGTAATAACCACATGGTGCAAATACTTACCGGGCAAATCTATGCCTTCAGCAAAACTGGCTACACCAAACAGAACACTCGCCCGCCCTTCGTCAATCCGGCTCCGGTGCTGACGCAAAACCTCACCCCGGGACATGTCATCCTGCGTGATGATCAAATCCGGGTAGTCCGGCGCCAGCGCATCCCGCACCTGATGCATCTGCCTCCGGGAAGTGAACAGCACAAGCGTGGCGGTCTCACCAGCCCAAACTCCCGGCAAGCGCTTGATTAACTCATCTGCAAAACCGTCATCGGTGGGCATACAAGCCATCGCAGGCACTTCTACTGTCGCCATTTCGCCGTAGCGGAAGGAACTCGGAACCACCAGTAAACGACTGGCGGCGGGTAAGCCTGCCCGGGATTGGAGGCGATCGAAGGTACCCAGCGCAGTCAGAGTGGCACTGGTGAGAACCGCACCGTAGGCCCGCGACCAAAGCCGGGAGTACAAAAGATTGTCTGCCAGCACGGGCGAGCTGAACAGTGCAATGTCTTCCGCATGATCCCAGCGCTGCCGCACACTCCAGCGCGCCGGCGGGGGACTTTTGCCTTTGTTCGGGCCATCAACCTGCTCTGTCCAGGCTGTCCAGAGCCTTAACTGATCTTCTGAGCGGCTGTGGAACGCACCAATCACTGGATACCAGGCTTCTGCGGTATCCCGATCAATCTCGTGTTGTTTGCGCTCGTCGAAAGCGCCCTGCAGCTCATCCGCCAATGCGCCAAGGTGCCGCACGAGGTTCGCGGTGGCAATCCGGCTTTCGGAAGCTAACTCCGCTAATGCTTCTGGCAACTCGCCCTCCGGGTAGCGCCATTGGGCTGAACGGCGCTCGTCGTTGAACTCCCAGCCGGTGTTGTGCTCGGCTTCTTCATACACTCTAGACAGCACCAGATCCACATCTCGAGACGCACCACTTATGCGATCAATCGTTTTTGCACCCTGGGTACCCGCTGCCAAATAGGGCTGCATTTTGGCAAGCGCTTGGGATAACTGCTTAAGCCATTGCCGGGTCGAGTTCAGAGGTACAGACGCCGCAAAGTGATTCAGCGCTTTGTCTGGCAGGTGATGGGCTTCGTCGAAAATAAACAAAGCGTTTTCAGGCTCCGGCAAAATGGCACCACCGCCCAAAGCCAAGTCAGCGAGAACGAGGTCGTGGTTAGCCACCACAATGTCCACTTCGTCCAGGTCCTTGCGGGCATCAAAAAAAGCGCAGCTGTCGAAGTAGCTGCAGTGCCGGTTGGTGCACTGGCGATGATCGGTTGTTACCTGGCGCCAAACTTCATCTGGTATTTGCTCCGGCCAATGGTCTCTGTCGCCATCCCACTTGCGCGAGCCGTAGCTGGCCAGCATTTCCTCAAAGAATGCCCGGGTGCCAGGCTCCTCTGTGCCAGGGCTATCCAGCAAGAACAGCGGCATGGTATCGCTGTCGCCGTTGCCTTCATCGTGCAGCCGGCTCTCCAGGCGAGACATGCAAAGGTAGCGGCCGCGGCCTTTGGCCAGGGTCCAGGAAAAATTCATCTTGCTGTGCTTTTTCAGATCCGGAAGGTCTTTAAGAACAATCTGGTCCTGCAGCGCCACCGTTGCCGTGGATATCACCAGTGTTTTGCCCAAGGCCCTGGCCACGGGAATAGCTGCAATCAAATAGGCCAGGGTCTTACCTGTACCTGTGCCGGCTTCAACCACGCAGGCGGCCGGCGGTGATGTGCGTTGGCCGTCGTTTTCGGTTATGTCGCCCATGTAGCGGGCAATCTCAGCAATCATCAAGCGTTGGCCATAGCGGGCGCGAACGTCTTTGCCGGCCAGAACCTCACGGTAACTTTGCTGGATTTCCTGTTTGATTTCGTCGGATAACGCCATCAGTTCGGGCTCACCCAATCGCGCACAACACCCACTCGAAAATTTCTGCCCTGCTTGCTAAGCACAACGCCATTTTCAGTAACTTCTTCTACAGTGATACCAGCGAAGGATTCCCCACGGCGCAGGTAGTGTCCATTGATCATCACCCGGCTGGAATAGGGGTCGGTAGAATAAATATGACTGTTGAACATCAGGTCCGGAATACTCTTTTGAAATGAAAGGGGCAACTCAACCAGGTGCGGCACTCTTGCTCCAGCGCTGGCTCTGGTCCCGCTCTGAGGCAACGCCGGCCCAAGGCGCTCCTGGCGTACAGAAGGCGTGATGATAGTTGGCCGTTCGAGCACGGTTTCTGGTATTGGCCTTGCTTGTGGGGCCGCGGCCACCTCAGTGTCCGGAAGTGCTTCCACAACTGCAGGGGCTGGTTCCTTTACAGGCACTTCCGCTGTTCCCGGCTTAGCAGGTTTCTCCATTTCGGTGTCTGCCTTTGGGGCGGCGCTCGCCACGGGCAATTCACCTGGGGGGGCAGGCCAGAACACAACCGCCAACACTCCAGCATTCGCCAGTAACGCCAAAGCCACCCATACCACCGGAGAGGACCGCCGTTTTTTGGGGCGGTGTATCAGTTGCACCTGCTGCCCGAGATCTGGAACTTTGCCCTGGCGGCGCTCAGTTTCTGATTTCCTGAGTGCATCAAGAATGTAGGACATGATTTACCCCTTCCCTGCGCGCTGATTGTTCTTCAGCCTGGGCACATCTGCATTCAGGTCGTTATTGATCTGGATAATCGTCATGGCACCTGCAATACCATCTTCCGTAAGCCCTCTTAAGGATTGGTACCAACGCACCTGCTCTTCGGCGGACAGGCGCTTGATTCTTGCGTTGTCGGCGTTGGAATCGCCGTGGGCATCTGCAAGCTCCATCATGCGGGCTCCTATCCACAACTCTTCACTTGCAGCATCGTTGGCTTGGGGGCTGTTGCTGGCGTAATCCGGACGCTGCCAAAGCACTCGGTATTCACCAAACCAGAACGGCTCCAGGCTGGCAAAAGACACTCGAACTGGCCCTGCAGGCAAGACAATCTCGGCAACGTCGCCTTCAAGACGGCGCAGCACAACGTAACTTCGTTTACCGTTAGTGCTTTGAAGCATCAACATGGCAGGCCGGTCGAGAAACGCGAGGCTACTGCGGTTACCCTGTCGTTCGAGGCAACCAAGGCCAGACGCTCGGGCGAAATCACAGGCAATCGGCGACTCCTGCGAGTTGTATTGAACACCCCATAGGCCAAACAACTCACGGAACGCATCCGGTAGATTCAGGGCTTGCTCTTGCAAGCTAAAAGCGGGACTTTCTGCACGGTCATTTGCGGTGCCTTGCGCCTGCGACTCGGGCTGTGGCACAGCTAACGGTTTTTGCTCTTTTGGCTCGTTCTCACGCTGTATAGTACCTATAGTGCCTTTAGTATCTGTAGTGTCTTTAGTATCTGTAGTGTCTTTAGTATCTCTAGTGCCTTTAGTATCTACAGTACCGGCGTGCTCAACGGGCGCAGCATTCACTTCAGGGATGGTTTTTGATCCAGCCCACTGTTGGTACACCCAAAAGGTGCTCACGATGGCCAGCAAAAATGAGGCTGCAAGTACCAACATGCCGGGGACATCGAGTTTGCCCCTGGCCCCGGAAGACTTCGGCCCAAGGTTGTTGCTACCCGAGACCTCCTTCGCAGCCTTCGCGATATGCCCCGCTGCAACTTCGTGCTCGCCTTCCGCATAGGCGCCCAGTAGCGCACGGTCGCTAATCAAGTTGATCAGCCGAGGTATACCATTGCTTGAACGGTAAAGTTTTCGCACGGCAGTTGGTGAGAAGACATCGCCGCGCATGCCTGCAACGCCGAGCCGATAACTGAGGTACGCAGGCAATTCGCTACGGCTTATAGCATCCAGATGATAGCGGGCGGTTACCCGTTGATTCAGCTGGCGCAACTTTGGGAGCGCGAGAATTTGCTGGAGCTCTGGCTGGCCCAGCAACACAATCTGCAGCAACTTCTTTTCTGCCGTCTCGAGATTGGTCAGCAAGCGTAGCTGCTCAAGCACATCCGCAGAGAGGTTTTGCGCCTCGTCTATCATCAAAACCTTGTGCCGCCCTGCCCCGTGAGCTTTAAGCAGATCCCGGTTAATCAGGTCGACCATTTGTTTAATGGTGGCGCCAGCGGGATGCGCTATTTCCAGCTCATCGCAAATAGCAGAAAGCAGTTCCCGGGCAGAAAGCCGGGGATTCAGAATAAGAGCAATGTCCACGTGGGTCGGAGCATTCTCAATAAAACATCGGCTTACAGTGGTTTTACCGGTACCAACTTCGCCGGTAATAACAATAAAGCCGCCTTGCCCCTGCACACCATACATAAGATGGGCGAGCGCCTCTTTATGACGCTCGCTCAAATAAAGGTAGCGGGGATCAGGCGCAATAGAGAACGGCGGTTCTCTGAAGCCGAAGAAGTCGTAATACATGGTCGTCCAGTCAAGTACTCAAAGTGTTTTTCTGTTTCAGGCGTCGCACGCAGCGCTCAAGGGTTTTGGAGATGCGCGCATGAGAACGAATCATGGAGATCTTGGGCCAGGTTGCGCGCTCTCCTGCCAGAATCATTTCACGCACAAATTCAGGTTTTGGGTCGGCAAGCATTCGCCGATAGTCCTTGAAAGTATAGGTAGGCGCAATCGTTACGTCTCCGGAGTACCTCTGCGCCATGATGGTGTACATCTGTCCAGAAACCTGCCGAAGCAGTTCAGGGTGAGCCCGCTTACGGAGGTAGTCGAACACCCCCTGCCCGTGAAACTGCATCTCTGATTTCATCAAGTGCCATGGCAGACTGGCCAAAGAGAGCTTCTCATCTTGGCCACGGGCGTTCAAAAACGGCACAACATGTGGGTTAGCTTGGCTGACAATGGTGAAATTCACATCGTAAAGGTGCATGAGTCGTTCGATGGGCAGGTCGCTGACAACTGAACCATCTACAAATTTAAGCCTGGGCATGTACGGCAGGGCCTGCCCGTGAATATCCTTTTTCATCAGGGTAACCGGCGGGAAAATGCCTGGCACGGCTGCGCTGGCAAGAGCTGCACTCCAAACCATTAGGTAGGGTGAGGTGTAACCGGATAACAACCGGGCCTTCTGATTCGCCTGAACCGGCGACACGCTCATATTGATCGAGCGCCCCGTGCGCTGATACGCCTCTTCAAACGTGTACTCACCAATGTTAGTTCTCAGGCAAGTGCGTAGCTGCTCTTGATCCATCAAGCCGTCGCCACGCATAGCGCTGAGCAGGCCTCGCCATTTCCAGGCCTTCAGCTCGTGGTTTTCCGGAACCAGCATCTCGGGAATTTCGGCATCCGTGTGTACGCCAAGCATGCCAGCAATAATGGCACCTACGCTTGATCCGGTCACAACCTGAGGAAGCAGTCCTCTTTCCCAAAGTGCTTTGATAACCCCGAAGTGAAACATGCCGAGGCTAGCCCCGCCACTCAACAGAAGGGTCGGCCGACCATAACTGGTGAGGGTATCACGAAAAAACTGGAGCTTGTCAGCAACTGGAAAGCCCGGCACTGGATGGTCGCACAGAAAATCCAGAGCTTCGCAGGCTTGAGCAATGTATTCTTCTATAAGATGTTTGGTACCCACCCGGGAATGGGTATAAAGAGCTGGGTTACCCATGTTGCCAAGATCGTGATGAAGGCCCTCGCGTAGCGCGCGCTTGAGCCGCTCAAAGTCATTCTGCTGGCGATACTGTTTGATATTACTTAGGCGGTCGTAGAGCAGCTCATAGTTGTAATGCTCTGAGGCGAAATCCTCTTTCCACTCAGCATTGCCTTCCAGGAAATCCAATTCCAGGGCGGCGGCCTTCCACACTTCATAGTTTGGTGCTTCGGCCAGCATTTTGCGGAACTTATTAATTTTCGGATCTTTGAACACCGTCTATCTCCCTCAACCGGCCGTCAGGATCAAAAATCGTCCAGCATCAAATCTTCATCGTCATCACTGGCGAACGGGTCACGGGTTACCTTGCCGTCGTTGATCAAAAACTCCCTGCGCTGCATAAATGCGTTACGAACAAATATATAAACGTCGCCGGAAATGAACCCCTCTGCCGGGATCAGATCTGCCCGTTTGTCTACAATTTGAAGACCCCGTGCGTAGTAGATTTCGGGGCTTTCAATGTCGTCCCAGAGCGATGGCAATACAAAGCCGTCCATACCCAGCCCACCTAACCGCCGCGGGCTGGAAGGCCCAAGAAATGGCAGCATCAGGTAAGGGCCGGAGCCAGCGCCCCAATACCCCAGTGTTTGGCCAAAATCTTCTGGTCTTTCTGGCAAATCAAAAGCCGTTGCAACATCAATCAGGCCACCAAGACCGAACACCGTGTTATAGGTAAACCGGCCAGCCGCGACAACTGCGGATTCGCCCTTCAGCTGAAGAATGCTGTTAGTGAAGTTTCGGATTTCCGACAGGTTGTTGAAAAAATTGGTAATGGCACGGTCGGCAAAATCCGGCATAAACGTTCGATAGGTTTTTGCCACCGGCCTGAGCGCCCAACGATCCACTGTGTCATTGAAGGTATATACCTTGCGGTTCCAGTTTTCATAGGGATCTTGGGGATTTGTCGGCGTCGAGCCCTCAGGAGGGGGCTCCTGAACATTCTGGGCCGTGGCCGAACCTGCTGACAAAAGAATCGCCAACACAGCGACAGGCAGCACGGCAGGCAACCAGCCCCGGGGTGAAAATCTTGTCATACTTAACTCTTGGGTTGTTAGTTATCAGCGACGACGTACAACAACACTGCCAATGGAGTAACCCGCGCCGAACGAGCAGATAACACCTGTATCGCCGGCTTGGAGGTCGTCTTTGTGTTTATGGAACGCAATAATGGAACCTGCGGAGCTGGTATTGGCGTATTCATCAAGAATCACCGGCGCCTCATCTTCGCTTGCGTCCCGGCCAAGCACCCTGCGGGCAATAAGCTGGTTCATGTTCAAGTTAGCCTGATGCAACCACATTCTGCGCAAATCTTCCGGTGCCAGTGACAGGCTTTGAAGGTGATTCTGAATGGTTTCCGCAACCAGCGGAGAAACCTCTTTGAATACCTTACGGCCCTGCTGGATAAATAACTTATCTGGCTTGGCAACACCCGTCTCGTCAGCCCGATTCAGAAAACCAAAATTATTCCGGATGTTGTTGGAGAAAGTCGTTCTCAAACGGGTACCCAAAATCTCAAACCCCTGCCCTGGCTGAGTGTTTTCCTCACGTTCCACCAAAATGGCAGTGCAGGCATCACCAAAAATAAAGTGGCTGTCACGATCACGGAAGTTCAAGTGTCCGGAACAAATTTCCGGGCTAACCACCAACACGGCGCGGGCAGAACCATTCTCTACCGAATTAACCGCAGCTTGCAGGCCAAAGGTGGCGGAGCTGCACGCCACGTTCATGTCATAGGCAAAGCCCGCAATACCCAAAGCTGATTGAACCTCAATCGAAACCGCTGGGTAAGCCCGCTGCAGGTTTGAACATGCAACAATCACCGCATCTACATCGCTTGCAGTCTTGCCAGCTTGTTTCAGTGCTTCGTTGCAGGCCACAACAGCCATATCACACTGAACGGACGGTTCATCGTTGCCGCGCTCGGGAATGTACGGTGCCATGCGCTTGGGATCAACAATGCCCGACTTATTGATAACGTGTCGGCGCTTGATGCCTGACGCTTTCTCTATAAACGCCGAAGACGACGGATTCAGAGCTTCCAGTTCACCGCGCTCAATAGCATCCGCATGTTCTGTGTTGTACATCTCGACAAACTGATTAAAAGCTTCCACCAGTTCATCGTTATCAATGGTTTCCGGCGGTGTATACAGGCCGGTTCCGCTAATGACGGCTTTAATCACGCTAACCCCACGTCATGAATAAGGAAACAGAAGGACAGAAAAATCGATCTTTGAGAAATACTAACACAGTCCGGAAGCTTTGCCCGCCCCGCACAATCCCATATTACGGGCGGGGCTCCAATCCGGATTCATCACCTCAAGCCATCAGACCCGGACAAGTTCCCACTGTTTGTCGAGACGCTTGGCAGATACGGTCACGGCTGTGCCTAGTTGCTGAGCAAAAAACGACACCCGGAACTCCTCCAGCATCCATCGATAAAGCACAAGTTCAGGGTCTCGAACACCCTGCTTTTGCTGCTCATCCCGCTTGCTGGCGTAGCGAGCCCACAGCGGTTCCATAGCGTGCAGAAACTCCCGTTCCCGGCCCATTTCTCTTGGCATCTTTTCGAGCCTTACCAGCGCCGCCTCGAAATAGCGGCCAAATTCTGCCAACCATTGGGACTGCGTTGCTACAAGAAAGCCTGGGTAAACAAGATTGTGTAGCTGAAACTTCAAGTCGGCCATGCTATTGGCAAGGGCAAGATTAATCTTTCCTTTAAGCTTTTTCGCTACTTTCTGGTAACCCGTCATGGCTTGGTAAAGGCGCTCATCTGCCTGCTCAAGCGCGGGAATAAAGTCTCCCCGATGGCGATCGAACAATGCATCAAACGCTTCGCGGGTATCGGGCATGTGGTCGTGTAAAAAGTGCTCCATGGCCGTGGCCAAAAGCAGATCGTCCAAAAGCACTTTGGCCTGGCCTATGGGGGCAAACATCAGGGCGGAATGTTTGAAGCGTGGGAGTTTTCGCTCCAGATCCTCCAGGGTGTTGCCAAACCGGTTCAGCACAAGTCGCGCAATCCCCTTGCGGGTTGTGTCTTCTGCTGTAAGGCGATCCAGGCATCGGATCTGCTTTACCCGTTTACCCATGTCTTCAAGAGCCGGGTAAACCGTTATTTGCATGCCGCCCTTTTCAGTTTGAACCTGCCCGGGCAGCGTGCCGAACTCCCATTCGGTGTATTCGCTTGCGGGCGGCTCATTCGGGCTCTCGCTAGTTGCGGAGGCAAGGGCTGCCTCGGCTCGCCCTTCAAGCTGATCCTGAAGCTGGCCCGTTTCCCGGCTTTCGGCAATCACTTTGCCGTTATCACCGAGCACTCTCAGGTTCATTCTCAGGTGGCGTGGCAACTCATCTCTGGGCCAGGCCTCGGGGTCTATGCGCACACCCGTCATTCGACGCAACTGGTCAGCTAACTGCAGGGCCAAAGGCTCGTTGGAAGGCTGAAGATTCGCAATTGCCGCATCCACAAAATCAGGCACCGGCACAAAATTACGCCGCAACGATTTCGGCAGGCCTTTAACCAAAGCCACACATTTTTCACGCAGCAGGCCAGGCACCAGCCACTCCAAACGCCGGGATGGAATTTGCCTGAGTGCCATCAGCGGAACCTGAAGCGTCACGCCATCGCGCTCACTTGTGGGTTCAAATTCATAGCTGAGCGGGTAACGAACCCCCTCCCACTCCAGAAAGTCCGGGTACAAATCCGCAGCCTGGGCGTCAACCGGCCTCTGAAGCACATCTGCCTCAGTAAGCTCAAGATTACGCAGTTCTTCAGCCGATAAGCTTTTCCACCAGCTTTCGAAGTGCCGGCCACTGACAATCTCTGCCGGTACGCGCTCATCGTAAAAGCCCACGAGCACTTCATCGTCTACCAGAAGATCCCGACGACGGGTCTTCTTTTCCAGGTCTTCTACACTTGCCAGCATCTCGCGGTTGCGGCTTATAAACGGCGCCTTTGAGCGGTAGTCACCGTCCACCAGCGCATGGCGTATAAACAGGTTACGGCATTCAACCGGGTCTATTTTACTGAACGCAATAGACCGCTTAGGCACCACATCTAGGCCGTACAGGGTGATTTTTTCATACCCCATAACCTGGGCACGCTTTTGCTCCCAGTGGGGCTCAAAGTAGTGATGTTTCACCACATGCCCGGCCAAGGGCTCTATCCATTCGGGCTGAATGGAGGCGACCATGCGCGCAAACACTCGGCTGGTCTCAACAATTTCTGTGGCAACAATCCACTTTGGCCCAGTTTTGGATACTTTCGAGCCGGGGAAGATCATCACCTTACGATTACGGGTGGCCAGGTATTCCTTCTTTTCAACCTTTACTGCCACCTGCCCTAAAAGCCCGGCCAGAATAGCCTTGTGCATGGCATCGTAGGTTGCATCCTCTTTATTGAACTGCAGCTTCTGATCGCGGCAAATCAGCGTAAGTTGGCGGTGAATGTCGCGCCATTCACGCATGCGCATCCAGCTCAAAAAGCTCTTTTGGCACACCTTTCTAAGTTGGTTCTGGGTTAACTCCTGGCGCTGTTCTTCGTAGAAATTCCAGATATTAAGCAGGGTGACAAAATCAGATTCCTTGTCGTTGAACGGCGCATGGGCCTGATCTGCTGCCTGCTGTTTATCTTGAGGGCGCTCTCTGGGGTCTTGAACGGTTAACCCGGCAATAACCACCAGCGTCTCCGCCAAGCTGCTGTGGTCTGCTGCCGTTACCAACATGCGAGCAAGGCGCGGATCCAGCGGCAACTTAGCCATGGTGCGCCCAAGCTGTGTTACCCGGCGCTTATCGTCCACCGCGCTTAGTTCTTCCAGCAGCTTGTAACCATCGTTAATCAGGCGCTTGTCTGGCGCTTCCAAAAACGGAAAATGCCGGATCTCGCCAAGGCCAGAGGTAGCCATCTGCAGAATGACGGCGGCCAGATTGGTGCGCAGTATTTCCGGATCTGTGTACTCAGGGCGGTTAAGAAAATCGGCCTCGTCGTACAGGCGAAAACAAATGCCCGGCGCAACCCGGCCGCAACGCCCTGCCCGCTGGTTTGCGCTGGCCTGGGATACTGGCTCAATGGGGAGGCGCTGAATTTTGGACCTAACACTGTACCGGCTAAGCCGCGCAACACCGGCATCAATAACGTAACGAATGCCCGGCACCGTAAGTGAGGTTTCCGCCACGTTGGTAGAAAGCACAATCCTGCGGCCACTGTGGCTCTGGAATACCCGGTTTTGTTCCTGGTTGCTCAGCCGGGAATACAGCGGGAGCACTTCGGTGTGCCTTAGTTCCGCATGGCGCAGCATTTTGCTCAAGTTACGGATTTCACGCTCACCTGGCAGGAATATAAGCACATCGCCAGGGGGCAACTTTTCGCTGCGCTCGTGCTGTTCAATTTCATCCATGACGGCCAAAACGCCGTCGTTCCAACCCTGGTCGCGATCATCCTCATCGCCTGCCAATGGGCGATAGCGAATGTCTACCGGGAAGGTGCGGCCACTAACTTCCAATACCGGGGCTTTGTCGAAAAACTCACTGAACCTGTCCAGCTCAATGGTGGCAGAGGTGATGATAACTTTAAGGTCAGGACGCTTGGGTAGCAGCTGTTTCAGGTAACCCAGCAGAAAATCGATATTCAGACTGCGCTCGTGGGCCTCATCGATAATCAGCGTGTCGTAGCGATCAAGAAAACGATCGTTCTGGACTTCTGCAAGCAGAATCCCGTCGGTCATCACCTTGACCCGGGACTGTTCCGAGGTGTTATCGCTAAAGCGTACCTGGTAGCCAATCTGCTGGCCAACCTGCTCGCCCAGCTCGTCAGCGATACGGGCAGCCACGCTGCGGGCAGCGATACGTCTTGGCTGAGTATGACCAATAAGGCCGCGAATGCCGCGGCCACTGTTCATGCAGATTTTGGGGATTTGGGTGGTTTTACCCGAGCCGGTCTCGCCGGCAATAATCACAACCTGATGGTTTTCGATCGCTTCGCGGATGTCATCCACACGATCAGAAACCGGCAACCCTGCAGGAAAGCTTGCTGGCTTGTGCAAGGCCTGGCGCTTTCGCACTTTTTCCAGGCCACGCTCTAGCCAGTTGGCCATTTTTTCCAGGTCTTTCTGGCCAGGCTTTCCCTTAGTCCTCGCCACCAGTTTAACGATGCGGGCAGCTTCCTGCTGGTTGCAGGCATCCAGCTGCTCCATTATCGCCTTGATTGGAGCACTAGCTGAAGACTGGGAGTCGGGTTGCAAAGTCACCGTAATTACTTGTTCCCTGGTTCGTCGCGCAGCTCACGGCGCAGGATTTTACCTACGTTGGTTTTCGGCAGCTCATCGCGGAACTCAAAATAACGAGGCACTTTGTAGGCGGTCAGGCGCTCGCGACAGAACTCTTTAAGTTCGTTTTCGGTGACACCTTCGGCCGTGGCAACAAGGTACACTTTCACGGCTTCGCCGCTTTTCGCATCCGGAATACCCACTGCCGCGCACTCAACGACTTTCGGGTGGCTGGATACCACATCTTCGATCTCGTTGGGATACACGTTAAACCCCGAAACGATGATCATATCCTTCTTACGATCCACAATGCGGATAAACCCGTCTTCCTGAATGACGGCAATGTCACCGGTCTGGATATAGCCGTCTTCAGTGAATGACTTCTGAGTGTCTTCCGGGCGCTGCCAGTAGCCACGCATAACCTGTGGGCCTTTCACACAAAGTTCGCCCGCTTCACCCAGCGGTGTTTCGTTACCGTCGTCATCGATGGCTTTCACCTTCGTAGACGGCACTGGCAAACCAATCGTGCCCAGCTGAATCGCACTGCGGGGGTTAAAGGTGACCACCGGTGAGGTTTCAGTCATGCCGTAACCTTCAGAAATTGCACAGCCGGTTATACGCTCCCACATCTTGGCGGTATCAGTGGTAAGTGCCATGCCACCGGATGACGTTAGCTTAAGATGACTGAAGTCGAGCTTCTTGAAATCTTCGTTATTACATAGTGCAACGAACAGCGTGTTCAAACCCAGGAAGGCTGTGAACTTGTGGTTCTGCAGCTCTTTCACAAAGCCCGGAATATCTCGCGGGTTTGGGATAAGAACGTTGTGGCCGCCAGCTTCCAGCATAATGCCGCAATTAAGCGTGAACGAATAAATGTGGTACAGGGGTAGAGGCGCAATCACCACTTCCTGACCTTCTACTACGGTGTCTTCCATCATCGGGCGAACCTGCAGCAGGTTCGCAACCAGATTGCCGTGGGTAAGCATGGCACCCTTGGCAACACCGGTTGTGCCGCCAGTGTACTGAAGCACAGCGATATCATCGCGCTTACATTCTACCGGCGTGAATTTTTCCCGGGCACCGGCACTAAGCACTGCAGGCAATTTGTGGGCCTGTGGAATGCTGAACGGTGGCACCATCTTTTTAACATGCTTAACCACCGCGTTCATCAGCATGCGCTTGATGGGCGAGTGCATGTCGGCAATTTCAGTAACAATGACGTGTTCAATGCTGGTGTGGGGCAAAACCTTTTCAGCGTTTTCCGCCATGTTCGCCAGCACAACCAAAGCTTTGGCACCAGAATCGTTAAACTGATGCTCCATCTCGCGGGTGGTGTACAACGGGTTGGTGTTCACCACAATCAGGCCAGCACGCATGGCGCCAAATACAACAACCGGATACTGGGTCAGGTTGGGCATTTGCACGGCAATGCGGTCACCCGGCTTAAGGTCTGTCTTGTTTTGCAACCAAGCCGCAAAATTGCGGGTTTGGGTGTCTAGTTCACGATACGTGAGAGTGGCACCAACAGCACTGAAGGCGGGGCGGTCTGGGTATTTTTTAACCGCCTGCTCAAACACGTCCACCATACTGCTGTACTTGTTCAGATCAACTTCACGGGGAACACTGGCGGGGTATTTGTCTTGATAGAACGTTTCAAAGTCCATCACCATCTCCTGTCTGGCGCTTTTCTTTATAATGATTTACGAATGCCGTGCAGGATAAAAATCAACGCGACATAAGTATCAGGCTCAAAAAGTTGGGAGAGAATAGCAGTTTTGTTAACGATGAGGTAGTTTCAGAGCGTAACCAGAAACGTCATTACTTACACACCCTGCGCACGGAGCACCTGATGAGCGACACCCTTGATACTCTTGAAAATCTCACCTATGACGAACTTCACGAGGGTGACACCGCCACGTTTACTCGATCCCTCTCGGAAAACGAGTTAGTGCTTTTTGCCGCTGTGTCTGGAGACGTTAATCCGGTACATCTGGATCCGGAATTTGCTGCATGTTCGATGTTCGGTGAACGCATTGCCCACGGAATGTGGAGCGGGTCGTTGATCTCAGCTGCACTGGCCACCGTTATGCCCGGCCCGGGCACTATATATCTGGATCAGAGCCTTTCGTTCAAACGCCCGGTAAAGCTGGATGACACACTCACGGTTAGCCTTACGGTTTTGCGTAAAGAGCCAAAAAACCGAGTGATATTCCAGTGTGCTGTAACCAACCAAAACAATCAGAAGGTTGTCACGGGCGAAGCCAAGGTTATAGCCCCCACGGAAAAGGTCATCCTTTATAAACCCACGCTTCCCAAAATCACGATTGAAGGCTGCGGCTGACAACCACTGAAGCTCACTTAGCCGGGAAGGAAATCTATAGGGAACCTTACCTTTCTAGCTTCAACGCTCGCAGCCCCAAAGTTGAAAAGCCGAACCCGCATAGCAATTTTATGCTCCAGCAATACCTTACCCGCAAGGGTTGGGTATTTTCGTAGCTCTCGTTGGTAGAGTGAGCAGAGTGCCGTTTTACTCGAATCAAACACCTGTCGGATATTGCTCATGGCGCGCTCACCCACTGAGGGTTTCTGGTTCGACGTAGCTGAACTCGCCACAGCTGGCTCTGCTTCCTGCGGCGCGCCTACCTGTCTCACCTCGTGCCCCGCAACGTCAACATTCGCCTGACTGGTAGACTGCACATTCTTTACACCACCGCTGCCCAGAAACGCATCTCCGGTGGTTTTGGCCTGGGCTTAGCGCCGCTTTCGGCGCCAGATCTATCACCAGTGTTCGCCTGAATAGCAGGAGCAACCTTGGGCGAGGTATGGCGCATGGAGGCCAAGCGATTCTTCATCGCTAAAAGCCCCGAGCGAGACGCTTTCTCCCGCGCTTGCTCAACGCTCTGGCTAGCTGGCTTTGGCGCAGGCGCTCGCCCTCCTCCCTAAAACTGAGCAGATAGGCCATGCGTGGCTGAGCAAGTGTTCGGCTTTTTTATTTACTCAAATATTTCATGGCTGATTCCAGGCCTTCCACGGTAAGCGGGTACATGTGGTTATTCACAAGCTGCTTGGTCATACCCAGCGAGCCTCCCGTTCCCCAATAATCCCTGGGTAGCGGGTTGATCCACACCACCTTACGGAAGTGCTCATTGATGCGCTGAAACCAAGTGGCACCAGCCTCTTCATTCCAGTGTTCGATGGAACCACCCGGATGAGAGATCTCATAGGGAGCCATAGTGGCATCACCCACAAAGATCACCTTGTAGTCTGATGGGTACTTATGGAGGACGTCCCATGTACTGGTCGTCTCATTCATGCGCCGGATGTTCTGAGTCCACACGCTCTCATACACAAAGTTGTGAAAGTAGAAGTACTCCATGTGCTTAAATTCCATGCGCGCGGCTGAAAACAGCTCTTCGCACACCCGCACGTGGGGGTCCATGGAGCCACCCACATCAAAAAAGATCAGAACTTTGGCCGCGTTGTGGCGCTCGGGCACCATCTTCAGGTCCAGATATCCCGCATTACGGGCCGTGGATCGAATGGTGTCGTCCAAATCCAGCTTGTCTGCAGCGCCCTGGCGAGCAAACTTACGCAGCCGCCGAAGGGCCACTTTGATGTTGCGTATTCCCAGAGTGACGCTGTCATCCAGGTCTTTGAACTCACGCTTTTCCCAAACTTTAATCGCTCGCCCGTGACGTCCTTTTTTCTGGCCGATACGGAAGCCTTCGGGGTTGTAGCCATCGGCACCAAAGGGCGACGTACCACCGGTTCCAATCCACTTGTTACCGCCGGCGTGACGCTCCTTTTGCTCCTCCATTCGTTTCTTGAAGGTTTCGATCAGTTCTTCCAGGCCGCCAAGGGAGTCGATCTTGGCTTTTTCTTCCTCGCTCAGGTTCTTCTCAAACTCTGCGCGAAGCCACTCATCCGGAATCAGAGCTTCCAGCAACTCATCCAGGTGCTCAATGCCGTCGAAATAGGCTTTGAACGCCCGGTCAAACTTGTCGAAGTGTCGCTCATCCTTCACCAGGCACAAGCGCGCCAGATAATAGAATTCCTCCATATCCGCAAAGGCAAGCCGCTGTTGCAGCGCCTCCAGCAGATCGAGGAACTCACGCAGGCTGGCAGGCACCTTGGCCCGCCGCACTTCGAGAAAGAAATCAATCAACATAAAACTGCACTCTTGCCGAAATTCAGCCGCGACGGCGGGCCATAAACGCCAGCTTTTGCAGCAGGTGTACGTCCTGCTCGTTTTTCACCAAGGCACCATACAACGGCGGCAACGCAGAGCTGCTGTCTTTTTCTTGCAGCATCTTTGCGGACAGCTCGTCAGCCATGAGCAGCTTCAACCAGTCGATCAGCTCGGAGGTAGAAGGCTTTTTCTTCAGGCCCGGTACCTTGCGCACATCGAAGAACACCTCAAGCGCATCCTTTACAACCTGCTGCTGAAGCCCCGGGAAATGAACATTCACGATGTCCTGCATGGTGTTCCGGTCCGGGAAGTTGATGTAGTGGAAAAAGCAACGACGCAAGAAGGCGTCTGGCAGTTCTTTTTCGTTGTTACTGGTAATAACCACGATTGGCCGCTTAGCGGCTTTTACGAACTGCTGGGTTTCGTACACATAGAATTCCATGCGATCCAGTTCAAGCAGCAGATCGTTCGGGAACTCGATATCGGCTTTGTCGATTTCATCAATCAGCAACACAACCTGATCATCGGCCTCAAAGGCTTCCCAGAGCTTACCTTTAACGATGTAGTTGCTGATGTCATTTACCTTCGCATCTCCCAACTGGGAATCCCGTAAACGGGAGACCGCATCGTACTCGTACAAACCTTGCTGAGCCTTGGTGGTCGATTTGATGTGCCAGGGAATCAGCCGCATTCCCAACGAGCTTGCCATTTCCTCTGCCAGCAAGGTTTTGCCGGTGCCGGGCTCGCCTTTGATCAGCAGTGGGCGTTGCAGCGTAATGGCCGCATTTACGGCCATTTGCAGGTCATCGGTGGCTACATAATTATCGGTACCGGTAAACTTCATCTGTGTCATTCCTATTGGTTACTTTTTCTGCTCATCGTCTGGCTCTTCGCCCGGTTTGGTGTCCGGATCGAGGGTATCGGATGAATCGTACTCGGGTAAATCGTCAAATTCGGACAGATCGAAATCGTCCAGGCCGAATTCTTCATCATCATCTTGCGCCGGCTCAGTGAGCTCGGGGATGGTTTCTTCCGGCTCTTGCAGCTCTTCAGGCTCTTCCGACTCTTCCGGCATCAATACCGGAGTTTCAGCCTCAATGTCTGCCATTTCCTGTTGCAAGTCATCCAGGCTCTCGGTTTCTTCACTCGCCGTAGAGACTTCAGCTTGTTCGCTACGGCGCTTGCGCCTCAACAAGAAAATGATCAGTGCAATAACCAGGAGCAAACCCCCACCCGCTCCAATCATCCAGATTGGCATGGGCAATGCCGACTCATCTTCCTGCGCTTTTTCAGCTATGGCGTCTTTTACTGCTGAGGGCTCATTTATCGCTGAGGGTTGTTTTACCGCTGACGGCTCCTCTTCGTTAGAAGGCTCTTCTTCTGGTTCAACTGCCGGTTGGGGGGCAGGTTCTGCCTGCTCGGCAAAGCTTATATCTATAGGCGCTTCTAGTGTTGATTCAACCAGCCCCACAGGCACCATGAACTCGGTTGTCGCGGTGAATTTACGGGCAAAGGTTTTGCCATCCGCAACAATATCAATCCGGTACAGACCTTCAGTCGGCAGCTTGTTGATGGTGTCTGTGTACTCACCATCTTCCGGCGGTTGTTCTGGTGAAAGGGCCTTGTTGCCGCTATGGCCGTCTTCTGAGGTAAGGCTAAGCTCTACGCTTATTACATCAAGAAACTCCGGATTTATCACTTTCTCTGTTTTTTCAAAAAAGGCTACGCGAACTTCAACCGGTGATTTGGCTGTAAATGTAGCGGGAACGGGCCCGACAACCATTCGCAAATCACTAACAACCGTCACGCGGCTGCCCTCACCCAGCTCACCTTTTAAGCGCCACTCGCCGGCCTGGGGTTCGGTTATAGTCACCAGATCGTAGGCCTCTTCCCGGGCCCAACGAACATTGCCGGGCTGGGCTGTCTGGAGAAGCGTTTCTCCATCAGGCTGGATCAGCTGCAAGCCTGCTGGTTCTGCCGTCTCGCCGGCTTTAATCTGGTCGCGAAAAATCAGTGCGGTAAATTCCTTAACTCCGCTATCAACCGTAAAGGCATTGCCCTCAATCGGAATCTGTTCTTGAGGGGCCGCGCTATTCAAGGCGTCCAAAAAAGCCAGATTGAGAGATTCTGCCGTGTCCGCGATTCTAAAACTGCCCTGAGACTTCTCGGCAAGGGTCTTCAAAAAAACAGCATCTGCCAAATCTGAGAGTGCAACCGGGTGAAATGTGGCGCCTCTGGCTACCAGGTTCGTCAAAATCTCACCCAGTATTCTCTTTTCTTCAGCCTGATTTACATCGGCGTTGTCGGAGATATCCACGTTGCCGTCTGTCAGCAGAATAAAATGGGTATTCTCCAGCGTGCCACCGGTTACATAATCGTCACTGGCAACCTCAATGGCTTTGCCAAGGTTGGTGCGCAGTGCCACAGAGTTTATTTGTTGGGAGCGGTCAATCGCCGTTTTGCGCCAGGAGTCCGTAACCTCACCGTGGGGCACCAGCATATTCACGTACTGACCGAAGGTCCAAACGCCGGCGGTGTTTCCTTCCGGAATAACCCGGGCCAAAAGCCGCACAGCAGGCTGCCGCAAATCATTGGGGTCGGTTTGCTTCATGGATCCGGAAATATCCACAATAATCCGAACATCTGCACGCTCAGGCAGCGTCAGTGTGGTGGTCTCTTGGGCCCAAAGCGTTCCGGGCAGCCATACAGCAGTGACTAAAACCAGCGTCAGCAGTCTCGACATTGTCGCTCTCAGAAACATGTGTGGGGGGAGCCTCAACGTTTTGTCAGCCGGTAGCGCACCATATCCAGAATCCAGACAAGCAACATGGCCAGGCCGCCAATGCCCAGATTGAGCCATGCCCGGCCGGCGGCGTCGGCCTCACCCAGGATGAGTTCGTAGCCTCCGAATAGCCAGGCAGGAATCCACCAGCCCACAAGCTCCGGGGACTCTACGGGCGTAAGCAGGAAAGCAACCAGTGCTGCAAGCAGCAGGGTGCGAAGGCCGTATAACGGTAAAACACGAAACAGCTTTGTCATCATGTAAAAAAGCACGACAAAAGCAATAACGTAGGCGATCCAGAAAATGTTGTATGCAGTTTGTGCGTCAGTATTGATCATTACAAAATCCAGTGAATGATATGTTCTTCCCAGTCTTCTTCTGCCACCCGGTTCTCGTGGATCACCTTATGGCGTATGGATACACCCGCTTCGTGAACCGAATCCGGGGTGCCACTGCGCAGCGGGTGCCAATCCGCAAGTGGCCTACCCTCTGCAAGCGTGCGATAGGCGCACGTATGGGGCAGCCAATGGTAATCGCTCACCGTATCCGGTGTCAGCACGGTGCAGCCCGGCACCTTTTGGAGGCGATCCGCGTAAACCGTGCATTGGCAGGTGTCGTCGTCCATATAACGGCACACCAGGTCGGTGTGGTACACCTCGCCGGTGTCTTCATCTTCAAGCTTGTTCAGGCAACATTTGCCGCAGCCGTCACACAGGGATTCCCATTCCCGCGGGGTCATCTCGTTCAGGCGTTTACGCTGCCAGAACGGGATTTGGGCAATCATGAATCACTCATCCCCGGTTTTGTGCGGAAGTCTACAACGTAACCACTGCGTTCTTCAGGCATCTGAAGGAAGAAATCTTTTTCAGCGATGGCCTTCAACACTTGCTCCCCGGTTGTTCGGGAGAGCTTTCGGTCTGGGGTCATTATCAGATCCATGGAATGAACCGGGTTGCCAAAAATAGTTTTCAGGCTGTCAGGTAACTCATCCCACTTCTGCCCACGACGAACAAAAATATAGGTATCGCTTTTCTTGCTGCTTCGGAAAACAGACACAAACTCCCGATCTTTCATGATTTAAGATAATCCTCAATATCGTTCATTACCGGCTCAAGAATCTCCGCGCGCCAGCCATGAAAAAACGGGCTCTGCGCCAGGGTTTTATCCTGCATAACCTTCTCCAGCCGCTTCCTTGGTGCAACCAACTCAACCGGTATATCAGCGGCTTCCGAAGCTTTTCTGAAAATTTTCTTTAACTCTTTAAAGCCCATTTGCTGATCCCGGGTTAAGGGTGGCGCAATGGGTGTAAGCCCAGAAGGATCACCGTTGCGCCCGGCTTCGATAAGCTCAAGCAACACCTGACCATACCGGCGAACCACGCCTCCGGGAATACCTTGAATATTGGAAAGTTCGGCGATAGATTTGGGCAGTTGGTCTGCAATAGCAATCAATAAAGGATCCGCCAGCACTCGGCCACGGGGTCGGTCGCGCTCTCTGCCTTCAACCTCGCGCCACACCACCAGCTTTTTCAGAACCAGTTGTTGTTGGGCGGTTAAGGCCCAACCACCGCGCAGGCGAAGATAATGAGTGTCTGGGTCGTCCTGCCCTGCGAGCTCATCTGCAAATCGGGTAGATTCCTCCACTAGCGCGGCTTCAAGGCCTCTTTCCCGAAGGTGCGCGTTCACCCATTGGTGCATGGGTGCAAGAAAGCGTATGTCGTCAACCGCGTAACGCTGCTGAGCATCACTCAGGGGGCGGGAAATCCAGTCAGAGCGCGTCACAGATTTATCCAATGCCTCGCCGAACAGGGTTTCAACAAGCCGTGCGTAACCCAAGGAAAAGCCTGCACCCGCCATAGCGGCACCGATCTGCAAATCTACAACGCCTTTGGGGCGTATTCCGAGCCAATCCCGAAACAACTCGAGATCTTCACTCATGGCGTACAGCAATTTGGTAACCGCAGGATCTGCAATAACCTCACGGAAACGAACAGACTGCTCCGCCACATCAGGATCAACAAGGCAAAAGCGATCACCCAGCCCCAACTGAACCAGCCCGGGAATAGGATAAAAGGTATTTACCCGCTCAAACTCAGTATCCAGTACCAAGGGCAGCCCTGGGGCGCTGTCTAGCCACGTATCCAGTTCATCTGGTAGCAAAATCCAATCGATGGTTTCGGGGGCCGGTGGAACATCGATAGCGGGCACAGAAAATGTCATAAAAAAAGCCAGTTAAAAGCGCCGTTGAAGCGCTGGTGCGGAATCAGTCCAGCAGAGGTTTTCTACCGCGAAACGCGTGGGTGAGCGTAAAACCGTCTACGTAGCCAAGTTCGCCACCCACCGGTATGCCGTGCGCAAGACGAGTGATGAGAATATCCAGGCCATCAAGCCTGTCGGAGATATAATGGGCAGTCGCTTCACCTTCCACAGTTGGGTTGGTCGCCAGAATAAGCTCGGTCACGCCGTCTGAGCGTACCCGGCGCAGTAGTCGCTCGATTCCGATTTCCTCAGGACCCACTCCGTCGATGGGCGACAAATGCCCCATCAACACAAAATAGCTGCCTTTGTAATCCCCGGCCTGCTCAATAGCCAGCAGATCCGACGGGCTTTCTACCACGCAGAGTGTGCCGTTACGCCGGGCTGCATTCTCACAAATCCCACACACTTCGGTATCTGAAAAATTCTGGCAGCTTTCACAGCGGCGAACGCCGTCCATGGCATTACTCAACGCATCAGACAGCCGAGCGCCACCCGAGCGTGCGCGCTCAAGCAAGTGAAAGGCCATGCGCTGGGCGCTTTTTTGGCCAACCCCCGGCAAACACCGGAGAGATTCGACAAGTTCATCAACCAGAGGGCTGAATGCCATGAAACATCCTCAAACTGCAAGTCAGGAAAAAGCCTTAAAACGGCATCTTGAAGCCAGGAGGCATGCCCATACCAGACATCAATCCCGACATCTTATCCTTCTGGTTGGCTTCCACACGGCGCACGGCGTCGTTTATGGCTGCTGCCAAAAGGTCTTCAAGAATGTCCTTTTCTTCAGTCAGCAGAGAAGGGTCGATATCTACCTTGCGCACGTCGTGTCGACCATTCATGGTAACTTTCACCAAGCCTGCGCCTGCTTCACCGGTGATTTCGGCTTTCGCAGCTTCTTCTTGCGCTTTCTGCATGTCTTCTTGCATTTTCTGGGCCTTTTTCATCAGGCCGCCCATATCGTTCATCATGCTTTTATCTCCTGCTTGTCTCTATTGGCCGGTCTTTGGTTGGCCGAATACTGTCTTCGACTACCCTTGCCTCAAACCGTTCAACAATGGACTTAACCAATGGATCGTTGCGGATAGAATCTTCTGCCGCAGCCTGGCGCGCTTTACGCTGACGCTCTTCATAAGCCGCAGGCGTATGTGATCCCGCGTCGCCCTGCTCTATCTTTAATTGAATGGCGTCGCCGAAGTGATTTCTCAAGGCGGCCAGAATTTTTTCTTCATGCCGAGTGTTCAACAGCCGGGCGTGCCCAGCGTCGATCAGCAGCGTAATAATATCGCCGGCACGGGACATAGTGCTGTGGCTGGCCAAGTTGCCGGGCATACCCACAATACCCAGGCTACGGAAATCGCGCTCCCAGACAAACTCGCCCTCAGGGAGAGGAGCTGGCACTGGTTCCGCGGGGGCTTCCTTCACCGCCTCAACCGGAGATGGCTCTGGGGCGTCTGCAACCGCAGGCATGGGCTCTGGTAGCGGTTCCGGCGCTGGCTCGAATTCGGGTTCAGGCTCGGGTTCCGGATCAAGGTCCCAAGGTGGTGCTAGCGGTGCTTCCGGAGCCTCAGGCGCGTTAACCGGTGCGGCGCTTACTTCTGGCGCGGGCGCGGGTTCGGCTGCAGGCTCAGGTTCATCCCGGGATTCGCCATCGGGTACCGAGCCGGCACTGTTCGCCGCAGGTGGCCCTCGGCGATCAGACCCAGGGCGGAACGCCAGCATACGCAACAGTGTCATTTCGAAGCCCATTCGGGCATCGGGTGTAATCGCCAGGTCTTTGCGGCCCATCAGAGCAGCCTGATAGAACAACTGGGCGTCTTCGGCGCTTAATTTGCGGGCCAAGGACTGCACCTGAGCGGCATCACCGAGCGCATTGTCGGCACTGCCAGGCACCACCTGCTCCATGGTTACCCGGTGGAACAAGGACAACAGATCCGCAAGTATAATGCTGTAATCCGGAGCAAAATCCGCAATACGGCTGATTTCTGCAAGCAGCCCAGGGCCATCACGATCCACCAGCGAACCTACAATCCGCTCTATATCCTGCTGATCAATGGTACCCAGCATGCTGCTGACATCGCTGGCAGAAAGCTTCTGGTTGCCAAACGCAATGGCCTGATCAGTCAGGCTCAAGGCATCACGCATACTGCCATCGGCCGCGCGGGCCAACAGCCAAAGTGCTGGCTCTTCGAAGGGAATCTGTTCAGCTGTCAGAACATGCGTAAGGTGCCCGGCAATGTGTTCTGGCGTCATGCGCTTGAGGTTGAACTGCAAACAGCGCGAAAGAACGGTTACCGGCAGTTTCTGGGGGTCGGTGGTGGCCAGCAGAAACTTCACATGCTCCGGTGGCTCCTCAAGGGTTTTGAGAAACGCGTTAAACGACTGATTGGTTAGCATGTGCACCTCGTCGATGAGGTACACCTTGTAGCGGCCACGGCTGGGCGCGTACTGAACGTTATCCGTTAGCTCCCGCATGTCGTCCACACCGGTACGGGATGCGGCATCGATTTCAATCAGATCAACAAACCGACCTTCCTGAATTTCCACGCAACTGGAACAAGTACCACAGGGGCGCGGAGTAATGCCGGTCTCGCAGTTAAGACAACGGGCCAACAGGCGCCCAATGGTGGTTTTACCCACGCCACGGGTGCCAGTAAACAGATAGGCATGGTGCAGGCGCTGGTTTTCCAGTGCGTGAATTAACGCCTGGAGAACGTGTTCCTGGCCCACCATATCTTCAAAGGTGCGAGGACGCCATTTACGGGCAAGTACCTGGTAGCTCATGATCCGCCAAATGCTGAGAAAAACGCCTGCAACTTTAGCATGGACACGGTGCTATAAGAAGTTATAAGGCACAGAGATCAAAGCTTGGGGGGATTCAGAAGAGAGGTAAAACAAGAAAATCTGGGGGTGGCCCCATCAGCGACACTCCGGCACACAATTCCACCGCTGCGGCTGCTCCCTTCCGGGCCTGACCGGGTTCGCGGTTTCATGTTGCGGAGGCACCAATGGAGCCACCATAACGGCGTTTCAGGACAATATCCCCGAAAGCGGCGCGAATGTTAACAAAAGGGTTTGCGGACTACAACGGCAAATCCGGACACCTAAACAATTAGTGCTATATAACGGCAGACAACGGCAACGGAATGACATCCTGCCGGAACCAACACGCAAGGCTGTAACGGGTGCGATGAGCTTCAAGAACCTCATGACGGATCTCTTCGCTCATGAACAGCGCCACCCTTCCCATCTCCGGCAAAACCAGGCCACAGACCTCGTTTTCACTTTCCCGATTAAAGATCTGAAGCGCACCCCCGTCCAAAGGTTGCCAGTCATCATTCAGGTAGAGCACCAAACTTACAATACGAGACGCCCGGCCCTGAAAGCTGTCTACATGGGCCTTATAAAAATCACCGCAATGATAGGTTGCGTAGTGGGCTTCAAAACGCTTCAGGCCCAAAAAAAATCGTTGATTCAATTCCAGGCGCAGGCGTTCAAGAAAACCGAACAATTCAACCTGTGGCGGCGAAGCACCCTGTAACCAAGCGATCTTGTCGCGGCGTACTGAACGATCCCGAACGGGCGCACTACCCCGCCCTACGCCTGCGCTTTTCAGTGCATCGCTCTGATCGAGAGCAATGATTTCACTCTGGAGTGAACGCAAAAGCTCAGGCCCCAACCAGGGTGTAATATCAAAGCTCATCCAGCCACACTCACTGAGGCCCCATGCAAGCTCATCAAACCACTGTGTTTTATCCAATGACATTCCTTAGTATACCGACAGGCCTGATTTTAAACGCTCTGCACCTGAAGCGGTTGCGGTTATTTTATAGGCAGTGGTCGCCCACAACACGGTTTTAATTTACTCTCTAAGCAAGAAGACGCATTTAAGACCGGAACCGAGCCTTATGTCCGAAAGCAGCAACAAACCGCCTATACATCTCTCCCCGGGGCAATGGTCTTTCACCCGCTGGAAAACGATTGGTCAGCTGGAAGCGCTAGAGGTTCATCACCCGTTATTCGAAGCCACGGTATTCCTGCAAGGCGCACATCTTACCCGGTTTACTCCGAAGGACGAGCCAGACTGGCTATGGCTGAGCCCCGATGCGCGATTTGAGCCCGGGCGCGCTATACGCGGTGGTATCCCCATATGCTGGCCGTGGTTTGGCGAGCCGGCCCGCAACGCGCCAGAGGTGCGTAAACGACTAAAAACAAAAAGTGCGCACGGGTTTGGCCGCACAGCGCTGTGGAAGCTGGAAGATGTTAGCGAGAGCGCCCATGAAGTGGAAATCTCCCTGTCTCTGGATGCCAACGACGACTTCAGTAACGTTTGGGCTGGCCACGCCCTGGCTCTGCTGACCTTCAGCTTTTCAGTGCGAGGTTGCCAGCTAGCGCTCACCACTACAAACCTTGATAGTGACCCGCTTGCCTATAGCCAAGCATTGCACACCTACCTTCCAACAATCGACATCACCCGCTCAAGGGTTTTGGGGTTAGGCCATAGCCATTACATAGATACCCTCAAAGACTGGGAATACTGCACCCAAGACGGCCCGGTTTATTTTGAAGGCGAAACCGACCGCATATACGAATGCGGCGAACCGCTAACAGTCGTAACACCCAGCACAAGTCGCAAGCTTATCGCGGTTGGAAGTGATTCTACCGTTGTATGGAACCCCGGCCCCGACAAGGCCAAAAACCTGAGCGATTTTCCGAACTCTGCCTGGCAGACAATGCTGTGTGTCGAAACTGCCAATGCAGCCAGCGATTATCACGTGCTTAATAACGGCCAGAGCCATACGCTGGGAGTTCTCATCGGGCGTGGCTGAAAACCGCTGCAGATACCCACTGCAGATAGAGGCCGCGTTAAGGGAGTGCCCATGAGCCTGGTATCTTTTTTGAAGTCCCGACTGGTCTCGACCGAGCTGGACGAACACATCAACCGCATTCGAAAACCCATAGGCACCCTGGGGTACGACCCTTGGGGCTATAACAATGAGACCGTCAAATACGGGCTCTCCCTGGCCAAGCCGATTTACGAAAAGTACTTCCGCACAGAAGCCCAGGGTGTTGACCATATTCCCGCGCAAGGGCCAGTTCTGATTGTGGGTAACCACAGCGGGCAGCTCCCGATTGACGGCATACTCATTGGCTACGCACTGGCTTCCCGCACGAAAAGCCCGCGCATCCCCCGCGCCATGATTGAACGCTTCTTCCCAACGGTGCCCTGGCTCGGAAACATGCTCAATGAGGTGGGCGCGGTACTGGGCGACCCGGTAAATTGCGCCAGAATGCTCGCCAACAACGAAGCCATCATCGTTTTCCCTGAAGGTGTACGCGGCTCCGGCAAGCTCTACCGGGATCGTTACAAGCTCCAGCGCTTTGGCCCGGGCTTTATGCATCTGGCCATGAAGTACAACGCAGCCATCGTGCCCGTAGGTGTAGTGGGCTGTGAAGAAACCATACCCGCCATCGCCAACATCAAACCTTTGGCCAAAGCCCTGGGCATACCCTATGCCCCGCTCGCAATGCCTGTCGTATTACCTGCCAAGGTTCACCTGAATTTCGGCCCACCTATGTATTTTGATGGTGAGGACATTTCAGAAGCACAGATAGGCGAGCGTGTTGAGCAGGTAAAAACGGAAATAAATCGCCTTATTGATAAAGGCCTGAAAGAAAGAAAAAGGCTGTTCTGATGACCTCCCCAACCACCAAGAAACGCAAACCCAACATTCTGGTTACAGGCGCAGCCGGGTCTCTCGCCCAGCAAGTGATCAAACGACTCCAGAAAACCTGCAATCTGGTGGCCGTAGACGCGCGCACTCAGGTGCCCCTTGGCGACGACATCCCCAGCTACTGCATGGATTTGAATCATCGCCTTTTGGAAGATCTGTTTCGCCAATACAAGTTCGACGGCGTTATCCACTTAGGCCGCATCCGGTCCAGCCAACTCACACGCATGCGACGCTACAACGCCAATGTACTGGGAACGCAAAAGCTGCTGGATCTTAGCCAGAAGTACGACGTACGCCGGGTGGTTGTGCTTTCGACCTACCATGTATACGGAGCCATGGCCTACAACCCTGCCTTGATCACCGAGTCAGCACCGCTGAAAAGTGCGGGCTTAAGCGCAGACTTGATTGATTCGGTAGAGCTGGAAAACCTGGCAAGCATCTACTTGTGGCGCTACCCAGAGCTAAACATCAGCATTCTGCGCCCCTGCAACATAGTGGGGCCCGGCGTTCGGAACACCGTGAGCGCCCTACTCGCAAGCCAGCGAGCGCCCGTGCTGGCCGGATTCTCACCGATGATGCAATTTATACACATAGATGACATGGCAGACGCCATAGCCTTGGCTTATAAAAAACCAGTAAGGGGGATCTTCAACGTGGCGCCATGCGATTGGGTGGCCTACCAGCGAGCGCTTCAATTGTGCGGTTGCACACGAATCCCGGTGCCGTCTATTCCTCCCCTCCTGCCACGACTTATTCTGCGCACGCTAGGGCTACGACGCTTTCCCGCCTACCTTATGGGCTTTTTTAAATACCCGGTGGTGATCGACGGCAGAGCGTTTGAAAATGAGTTCGGCTTTGCACCTAAACGCCCACTGAAAGAGATATTACACTTCTACAAAAACAACAAAACGCCGCTATAACACACCGTCAACGTTACCCAGGAGTTGCACAGAACCGCCGCCCACATCAAACTATACCTATCCAAGGAATAGGCAGATTACATGCTTCCAGATTTAAGCGTGATAAGCCACGGCGCGGCGGCCGCAGTATTCGCAATACTTGCGGTGCTCGTGGGCACCCGTTATTTAAGACGTGACATAGACCGGGCGCTCTTTATTGCGGCGTTGGTCACTACCCTATGGGCATCCAGCCTGGTCACTCAAAGCCTCTGGGGTCTGCCCGGCTTTTTCATTCGCTACCTGTTGGAACTGCTTCGAGATACCGCGTGGATCCTGCTCCTGTTCGCCATGCTCAGGGATACATACCGGCAAGGCCGCCTGAGCGGGCAAATCAAAAAGTTCCTGGGGGTCGCAACAGCCGTCCTGCTGGTTACCCTACTCGCCCTTGGCAGCCTTGAATTCGTTTTTGGGTTTGCACTGGTAGATGGTAAAACCAAACTTATCGGCCAGGTTGCGCTGTCATTACTTGGCCTCTCCCTGGTTGAGCAAATCTGGAGAAACGCACCCGCGTTTGGCCGTTCCAGCATGAAATACCTATGCATTGGTACCGCCACCATCTTCATCTTTGATTTCTTGATGTACGCCGACGCGCTACTGTTTGGCGGAATCGCCGACTCATTCTGGAACGCTCGCGGGTTCGTTAACGCTGCGCTGGTTCCACTGTTTGCTATCAACGTTGTCAACACCCGCAAACAGCCAATCGATTTCCAGCTTTCCCGATCAGCGGTCTTTCATGCAGGCACCTTGATACTCGCCGGCGCGTACCTGCTGCTGCTTTCTGTAAGCGGTTATTATGTACGAATTCTCGGTGGCAACTGGGGGGAAGCCTTACAAGTACTGCTGTCAGCCGTAGCGCTCGTCTTCCTGGTAACACTGGTGCTCTCCCGGCGCATACGCGCAAAACTCATGGTTTTGATTAGCCAGAACTTTTTCGACTACAAATACGATTACCGCGAGGAATGGCTAAAACTGACCAAAGAACTTGCAGACCTCAGCGATGAACCCCCACTTCCACAGCGTGCAATCCGAATTCTCGCCGGCCTGGTAGAAAGCAACGCGGGCGCTATTTGGCTTAAAAGCGAACAGGGATCCTACACCCTGAAAGAATCCACCAACCTGGCCACCCCCAGATACACAGTGATTGATGAAGACGCCGAACTGGTGCGCTTATTCAACGAGAAAGAGTGGATTGTGAACCTCGATGAATACAAAGCCGATCCGGTGAGCTACGATCTGCTGGAGATCCCCGACGCCATCACCAAAACCCCAGACGCTTGGTTGGTGATTCCGCTCTACCTCGGCAACGAACTCTATGGCATTGCCATGATAGGCCATCCCTATGCACGGGTGGACCTGAACTGGGAGAACTTCGATCTGATCAAAGTCGTCGCCCGCCAAACCTGCAACCTACTGGCTCAGGCGGATGCACAGAACCGGCTTTCGCGGGCCATGCAGTTCGAAGCGGTAAGTAAAGCCTCTGCCTTCATGGTGCACGACTTAAAAACCGTCATTGCACAACTGTCGCTGCTGGTGAACAACGCTCAAAAACACAGAAATAACCCAGCATTTATAGACGACATGATCAATACGACAGACCACGCCGTTCGCAAGATGTCCAACTTGGTGGATCACATTCGCAAGCCATCTGCAGACGCTGAAGATGGCGTCAAAGCTCTGGATCTGACCACCCTGGTAACCAACCTACTGGAGCATTACAACCGGCAGCACCCAATACCCACGCTGGAGAAGCAAGCACCAAAGATCATGATCAGCGCAGACCCTGAACAGTTGCGAAGCGTACTGGGCCATCTCATCCAGAACGCGCAAGATGCCACACCACCTGACGGAGAGGTTACCCTGTCCCTTAAAATTGCCAGGGGCAACGTAATGCTGTTTATTCAGGACACTGGCTGCGGTATGACAGAAGATTTCATCAATGGCCGGCTGTTCAAGCCTTTTGAAAGCACAAAAGGCCTCACCGGTATGGGTATTGGCGCCTACCAAGCTCGAGAGTACATCCAAAAACTGGGAGGCACCCTAGATGCAACCAGTGAACCCGGCGTAGGCTCTTGCTTCTCCATTCGCATTCCATTATTGGATAACCAAGTGTATAGCCATACACAGGCGGCCGAACGCTCGATTCTCGCAGCCTCAGGCCCGGAAAAAATCGCCAATTAAATGGCACTCATGCAGATCAATCAAATCGATCATTGCAAAGTGTCAATGTTCAGTTAAGAATCAGATCTATCGGAACACCTAAAACAAAGGAATTGTTGCCGCTGTGACTAGACGACTACTGATCGTAGAGGATGATCCCGGCCTGCAAAGCCAAATGCGCTGGTGTTTCAGCGAGGATCTTGATGTGACTGTCGCCTCAGACAGAGACGCCGCCCTTGCTGCACTCCGACGCGAAGAGCCTGACGTTGTCACACTGGATCTCGGCTTGCCGCCAGACCCCGGGGGAGCATCAGAAGGGTTCGCGCTGCTGGAAGACATTCTTCGGCTTTCACCTATGACCAAGGTGATTGTAGTAACCGGCCGCGAAGACAAAGAAAACGCCGTGAAGGCTATCGGCATGGGCGCGTCCGATTTTTACCAAAAACCTTTGGATGCCGACATCCTTACGTTCGTAGTGAACAGAGCGTTTCGGCTTGCTGAACTTGAGCGGGATAACCAGGCCCTGTCACAACAAGGCAACGGCACAAGCATCAAAGGCATTATCGCAGCCAGCCCGCAAATGATGGCCCTCTGCCGCACGCTGGAGAAGGTCGCCCCGACTGATATAACAACCCTCATCACGGGTGAAACCGGAACAGGCAAAGAGGTTCTTGCACGGGCCCTACACCAATTGAGCCCAAGAGCCTGCCACGCATTTGCGGCCATCAACTGCGCTGCCATTCCTGAAAACCTTTTGGAAAGTGAGTTGTTTGGCTTCGAAAAAGGCTCCTTTACCGGAGCTACGCAAGCCAAGAAAGGCAAGATTGAAAGCGCTAACGGTGGCACCCTGTTTCTTGATGAAATTGGCGATATGCCCATGTCGCTCCAAGCCAAACTTTTACGCTTCCTGCAAGAGCGAGTGGTAGACAGAGTAGGCTCAGTGAAGCCCATACCTGTGGATGTTCGCGTGGTGTGCGCAACCCACCGGAACGTAGCCCAGCTGATTGCAAACGGTGATTTCCGTGAAGACTTGTACTACCGAATCAGCGAAATAACCCTCGACGTACCCGCCGTTAGAGAACGCGACGGAGACGCTTTGGTGATTGCCCAGTCATTGCTAAAGTCCCTCGGCAAGCAAATGGACAGGCAAAACCTCACCTTCTCCGACGATGCCGTAAAGTCCATCAACAGTTACTCATGGCCAGGCAACGTGCGCGAGATGATCAACAAAGTGAAGCGAGCCACCATCATGGCGGACGGCAAGCGAATAACCAGCGAAGACCTGGAACTACCCACGTGCGAACAGCCCGGAGTGAGTCACCTGAACCTTCGCCAAGTGCGCGAACAGGCTGAAAGCAAGGCTATCCTTCAGGCGCTTCAGACCAGTGGCTTCAATATGACCCAGGCCTCTCGACTTTTGGGCGTTACCCGCCCCACGCTCTATAACCTTACCGACAAATATAAAATCGACACATCGGCAGCGGCCTCGGAAGTCTGAGCAACTTCCCGGCACGCGATGGCAGCGAACGCCTCAAGGAGCACGGTTTACATGACAACAAGACAAAAAACACTCAAGTCACTTCCCGGGCTGGTGCTTGCAGGCAGCCTATTGCTCACGCTCCCAATGCTTTCCGGGTGCAACGGCGGCCCAGATTCATCAGAAGCTCTGTCGCACATTAACCGGGCCGAGACCTATTCCGAGCAGGGCCAATTCCGCTCCGCCGTGCTTGAAGTTAAAAACGCCATACAGAAAGACCCCAACAACGTATCGCACATCGTGCGCCTGGCAGATCTGTACCTGCAGGTAGGCGCCCCGAGAGAGGCTGCAGAACTGCTTGAGCCCTGGATACAAGAGCAACCAGAAGCCGTAGCCCTCACTCTCGCGCGAGCCTACGTGGAACAGGGCAAACACCTCTCAGCTACAGAGACCCTGGCGCTTCAAACACCAAGCTCCCCGGAAGATCAGCTTGAAACCGCTCTAATTCGTGCGGAAGCGTTGCGCAGGTCCGGGGAAGTACCTGAAGCGCTGGCCTTATACAATAACCTCAGCTCCAGCAACCCAACCAATCCAGATGTGATCAGCGGGCTGCTGCAAGCCCAACTCAATCTCGGCCAAAACACACAAGCGGTAAATACTGCCAGTGAATGGCTTGAGAAAAACGAGAAAACACCAGAAGTTCTATACTGGAAAGGGCTGGCTCAATACCGCCAGAATCAGCTGGAACAATCATCCGCAACTCTCACGGATGCCGTTGGCATACTCCCAACATCAGACATGTTCCTGCCCATACGCCGAAATATACTCACTACGCTCTCCAGAGTACTGACCGAACAAGGCAAGATTACCGAAGCCCAACTTTATAATCGGGTATTGGCAGAAAACCTGGACACCGGCGCACGCGATCAAGCCGCGGCCGCCATCGCTGCCTTGAAGGAGAAAAATTTCGTCGAGGCAAAAGCCATCTTGCGCGACATTCTCAAGCTTGATCCAGAAAACGAAAGAGTTGCTATGATGCTGGGTGCGATTTCCGCAGGCACGGGTGAACTGGAGGAAGGCGCCCAACTGCTCGCAGAAAACCTGGACCCCGAAACAACGCCCACCCAGTTCATCAGGGCAGCCACTATGGCCCAGATTGATACCGGAGACGGGGAAGCTGCCCTTAAAACACTGGAGCGGGCCATAGAAGCTCGGCCCAACGATAACGAACTCCTGGCCATGCACGGTGTTCTGGCGCTCGGCCTTCCAGGCCATGAGGACAGCGGCGTTGCCAGCCTCAGCAAAGCCATCAGTAATGAGCCAGATCGCGTACGGTTCCGGCTTGCATTGGCAAGGCACTACTTGAAGGACGACAAGCCCGAACAAGCACTTGGACAACTTCGGATGGCCTTCACCGCCAACCCTGCAGATTGGACCACCACCAGTACCTACCTGAACGTACTGATCCAGCGAGGGGAGAAGCAAGAAGCTGCAGAAATCCGTGACTCGCTGCTCAACGGGTACAGCGATCACCCCCGGGCCGTTTTACTGGCAAGCCTTGCAGATACCCAGCTTGGGAACCCGGACAAAGCCCGGGCACGACTTGAGAAGCTCGTTAAGGAAGGCCCAAAACTTCAAGCCCCAAAAGTTGCACTAGCCAGCCTCTATGTCCAAGCCGGTCAACGCGAAAAAGCCGTGAACTTGCTGATAGACGCCGCCACCCTCACACCGGATGCAATACGCCCGTTGCAACAGGCTGGCCAAATCTATACGCAAGATCATACAGCCGCAGAAACCAGAGCCTGGCTGGCCGGTATCGCCAAAGCTCACCCCGAGCTAGAACAGAACACCGACACGCTCACTGCGTTAATAGATTTATCCCAGGGCAAACTAACGCAGGCGCGGTCTACCCTTTCTCAATGGCAGGACTCAGAATCCGCAACCGTAAAGCGCGCCTATGGCAGATTGCTATTGGCCGAAGCTCAAATGGCGGTAAACAACAAGGAATGGGGCCAAGCCCGCGCCAAAGCAGGCGAAGCCATCGCGCTTGAACCCGAAAACCTCGCTCTCGCCTTGTTGCCCGTAAAAATCGCCCAGATGGAAGGCAAGGTGGACGACGCCTACACGGCACTCGACGCAGTAGAGAAAACCTATGGCGAAGGGGCAACAACCATGCTTGCCCGAGCAAACCTGATCAAACAACAAAATGGTTCAGAAGCCGTTTACGAATTCCTTTCAGAAAGATGGCAAGTCACCCGCGATATACAACTGATGCCGCCCCTAATCGGGCTGGCTAAAGAACATGACCCAGACTCACTCGAAGGCCTCACTGAAAGCTGGCTTAACGAAGCCCCTCAGAACCTTGCAGCGCACCTTGCGAGGGCCGATTGGCTGATGGCCAACAACCAGGAAATGGTTGCAGTAAATCACTATGAACAAGTCCTCGCGCAGCAACCGAATAACGTTGCCGCGCTGAACAACCTGGCCTGGGTACTTCGAGAGAAAGACCGCGACCGCGCGCTAAAACTTGCCCAAAAGGCAAGCGAAATCGCACCCAACAGCCCAGCGGTTCTGGATACCTATGGCTGGATTCTTCACTTGAGTGGACAGCAAAAGAAAGCTGCCAAATACATTGAGCAAGCGCACTCTCTAGCCCCTAATAACGAAGATATTGCCGAGCACCTAAAAATAGTCAAGCAAAACATGTGAGTGAAAACATCTCAAGCCAGAAGTGTCAGCTTTTTTTACAAACTAATTTCAAAAAGAACTTTTAAGTCTTTAAAAACATAATATTACGAACCTGGCACGAGAAATGCATTCAAGTATGGCTAGAAGGTCGTCAGTAAGAAGGCCAAATACGTTTACTTGAAACTACGGAGAAGGCAGTACATGAACAAGCTATCTAAAGGATTTATTGGCGCGGCACTACTTAGTATCTCAAGCTTTGCTTTTGC